>Ga0209554_1000891_pt1 | contig 24211 bp, 23 predicted proteins | sample MarorgKNORR_S2LV_5_FD_188221 | JGI IMG/M metagenome (GOLD analysis project Ga0209554, IMG submission 188221) | Marine microbial communities from the Southern Atlantic Ocean, analyzing organic carbon cycling - Bottom_A/KNORR_S2/LV (SPAdes) (version 2) | ecosystem: Environmental > Aquatic > Marine... | reverse complement strand
CTACAATCCTTTTCTAGTTTTTAGGTGATAGTAATTTTAAGTTTAGTAAATTCATTAAAAATTACTATTTAAACGGGAAGTTAAGTGAAAATCTTACACTGCCCCCGCAACGGTAAGTGAGGACGGATATATTTTTCAGCTACTAGGTTTAAACCCCTAGGAAAACAATATATTTAGTCTCATGAGTCCGGAGACCGGCCTAATCAAACTTAGCTTAAGAATATTGCGGGGAAGCAATATTTAGTTAATAAAGTCTGTCTCTATTAATTAATTTTAATCCCTTCAAATTTCTTATTTTATTTAAAAATACCATGCGAGAACACATGGTCACTGAAGAAATTAATGTTTAAAAAAACTATTTTAATTTTAATTATTTTTCCAATACTAGCAAATGCTGATATTGAATTAGAAACGATTATAACTACCGCCACCCGAATTGAAACACTTCAAAAAGACGTTATTGCTGATACCAGCATCATCACAAAAGAAGAAATAGAAAGATCGGGAAACATTACACTACCTCAGCTTCTACAAAAACAATCTGGGATTGAGATCCAAAATAATGGTGGGCAAGGTAAAGTCTCATCCGTTTTCTTGAGGGGTAACGATGCAGAAAGTACAATAATACTTTTAGATGGCTTAAGAATTAATACAGCCTCATCAGGACTTACAACACTTGAAAATATTCCACTCTCTCAGATAGATAGAATAGAAATTCTAAGAGGCCCTGCTTCAAGCCTTTACGGAGCCGATGCCCTAGGAGGTGTAATTCAACTTTTTACTAAACAAGGATATGAAGGATTTCATCCCTATATGAACGTAGGATACGGTAAATACAGCACTAAAACAGGACAAATAGGGTTCCGAGGTGGCAATACAGACACAAAATACTCCTTAAATCTTTCATCTGCTAACAGTGAAGGTTTTTCTGCTCTTGACACAACTGCAGCTCTTAAAAATGATAAAGATGGTTACGATAATTTTACTGTTAGCGGATCAATCAGTCATCAAATCAATGATACGCATCATATAGCCATGAATCTCTTTCGAAGTGAAACGAATAATGAATACGATGACCCAAATTCAACTTACCCCAAAACCAATAAATTAATTCTTGAAACATTCAATACAAGCTTAAACAGTAAATTTTCTGAAGGCTGGCATTCAACCATCAATATAGGAGTCTCGGCAGATGAATATCGAGATCACCAAAAATTAAACGATGATTATGTAAATGTGCCGGGACGAGACAAATTTGAGACAAGGCAAAGGCACTATAGCTGGCAAAATAATTTAGATACAGCCTTAGGTGAGCTTACTTTATTAGTTGATCGATTAGAACAAGAGTTAGTTGCTGATGCAGCTTATGATGATACGGAACGTGATAATACTGGATATATGATTGGGTTTTCAAAGAATTATGGTAATCATCAAACTCAATTTAATATTCGCACGGATAATAATAGCGATTATGGCACTAATACCACGGGGAACTTAGGCTATGGCTACCAAATCACACCTAAAATAAAATTGGTTTCTACTTTTGGTACAGCTTTTCATGCACCAACCTTTAACGAACTATACTATCCTGGTTCATCAAAAAACCCCAACCTTCTCCCAGAGGAATCTACTAATATAGAATTCGGTTTGCGCTATAGAGACAATGAAAATTATGCCTCAATTACGACTTTCCAAAATAAAATAGATGACTACATTGTTAATGATGAGAATTTCGTCCCTCAAAATAGTAATCGTGCAAAAATCCAAGGGATTACATTAGATGGGACTTATTTTATTGGCAATACTCTATTCAAAGGTACTTTTTCAGTCCAGTCTGCTAAGGATGACACAACAAATAAATATCTTATTAGAAGATCTAAACGATATGGTAGCCTCTTAATCAGTCGCTATATTAATGAATGGAATATTGGATCCGAATTCGTAGGCAGTGGAGTCCGCTATAATGACATCAACAATACAAAACCAATGTCAGGCTATATCGTCGCTAACTTCTTTACTAACTATGAATACAATTACAATATCAAAATAAATATGCGCCTTGATAACGTGATGAACAAAAAATACACCCTTGCTAAAAGTGGCTCAGTCAATTACCAAACGCCAGGTACAAGTTTTTTTGTTAATTTAATCTACGAACTATAATCATTACTTGGCAAGCCTAAAATTATTTAATTTTAGGCTTGCCCTGAAAACTAATAAGTTTGATATAATCCTGCTCTTGCAGTTTTTATCTTTGGCCAGATAGCTCAGTCGGTAGAGCAGTGGACTGAAAATCCTCGTGTCGACAGTTCGATTCTGTCTCTGGCCACCATTTCTTAAAGACCGCTAAGTTTTTCAATAATAAATACAGCTAATTTCCTTCCCGCATTTTCAGTTACATTTTTATCAACCATACTGGCTTCGAGCTGAACCACCCGACTTACTAATACCAATTGTTCCCTAGTTAAATTTTTACGAGTATCGATGATTTGTACTTGAGGGAAAACAAATAAAAAACTTGGTTTCCAAGTCTGGCCCAATAAAACATAATCAGCCTCACAATGATTGCCAATCTTGGCTGCAACTTCAGGTCGATCATAAAGATAACCCAAGCCTTGCTCATTCGCCTCTTGTAATTCTGCGCAAGCCGACACAATCGTATAATTATTTTCGGCAAGTATTTTTTTAATTGTGTTCTCAACGACCTTCGTTCTTTCTTGTTCTTGGATCACATTAGGCAACGGTGAGACATCTCTCAATTCAAAATTGACAACCATAATTACTTTTTTAATATAATCATCATTTGCAATAGCAAAATTTACAAATAGTAAATAACATAATAAAATTACGAATGCCCTTAACATTGCATATATCCCCTACATAATTAATGTTCAACAAAAGTAATATATACTAAAATTCAATAATAACTTACATCTATCTAAAATGAGCCTTCTACATATTGGTATCGATCTTGGGGGCACCAAAATTGAATCTGTTGTACTTGCTTCAAACAATCAAATTATCTTTAGAGAAAGAGTGGCTACCGAAAGTCACTTAGGAGCACATCATATAATTAAGCGAATCAATTTCATTTACCAAAAAGCTTTAAAAACAATTAACTATCAACCTCATACATTAGGTATGGGAACGCCAGGTTCTATCTCAAACACTAGTTCTGTTTTAATAAACTCAAATACTTTATGCCTTAACGGTTTACCATTAAAAGATCTCATTCAAACAGAAATCGATCATCAAATAGAAATTGAGAATGATGCCAACTGCTTTGCCTTGGCCGAAGCAATATTAGGATCAGGGAAAAAACATTCAATGGTCTTTGGTGTAATTATGGGTACTGGCTGTGGAGGAGGGTTTATTTTTAATCAACATCTCAGAAAGGGACCACAAAATTTATCTGGGGAGTGGGGTCATGCAGTGATTAATCCAAATGGGCCACAATGTTATTGTGGTAAAAAAGGCTGCGTAGAAACTTATATATCTGGAGGAGGTTTAGAAAATAAAATAAAAGATCTCACTCAAACAAAAATCACTTCTGGTGCATTTTTAAATCAAACCACATATAATAAAAATGAAAAAAATATTTTAGATGAATTCTATCAATATTTTGGTTTAGCATTAAGCAATATTATTAATTCCTTTGACCCTGATGTCATTGTATTGGGTGGAGGTTTATCAAATCATCAAAATCTCTATAATAAGGGTTTAGATGAAGTCTATAAAAATGTATTTAGCGATAAACCTAGAACGCCCATTTTAAAAAATACCTTAGGTGATTCTGCGGGGGTGATAGGCGCTGCCATGTTAGGAAACAAATTAAATAAGGACTAATCATGATAATGATAACTGCTTTATATACCTCACTCCTTGCCTTAATATATATCAAACTATCAACAAATATTATTTCACTCAGAAGAAGACATAAGGTATCTATAGGGCACTCCAAACATCAAGATCTTGAGCAGGCGATTCGAGCTCAAGCTAATTTTAATGAATATGTGCCAATAGGATTAATCCTATTGGCATGCCTCGAACTGAATAAAATTCACTCTATAGTTGTATTTTTATTGGGTGGCTTATTGCTGATCGGGAGATTCTTACATGCCAAAGCATTTCTGAAGGATAAAATTGATGTCTCTAATAGAGTATTGAGCATGAAATTTACTTTTTGGTCAATTCGACTGATGGTAGCAATGAATATCTTCGCATTAATTGTTAAATTAATTTAATTTACAATATCGTAAATAATTCTCATTACGACATTAATAAATTTTCTATGCTACTTTGACAATATAAACCATCAAGGAGTATTTAAAATGACAGATAATAATAAAGTAATAGCTTCTCTTAATAAAATCCTAGAGATGGAACTTGCGGGTGTTGTTAGATATACTCACTACGCATTAATGGTTTATGGTTATAGTCGTATACCAATTATTAGTTGGCTAAGAGGACAGGCAACAGAATCTCTTACACATGCTGATCAGGCAGGTGAACTCATTACCAACTTAGGGGGGCATCCTTCACTTGCAATAGGCCCACTTCTTGAAACACATAATCATGATATTGGTAATATCTTAAGAGAATCTTTAGAGCACGAAACTACATCACTTAATAGCTACAAAGAATTGCTTAACCTGGTTGATGGAGAATCAGTTATGCTCGAAGAATATGCAAGACAAATGATTTACACAGAAGAGCTTCACCTAGGTGAAGTCAATAAAATGTTACGAAATCCTGGTGATGTTGAGCCTTACAATAAGTAAATGCTCGTAATCGCCTGCTATAAAAAGAATGGAATATCATATTGAAGTTAATGCAATAGGTCTTAAGTGCCCTATGCCTATTCTGCATTGCAAAAGAGGTCTAAACTCACTTAAGATTCATCAAATATTAAAAATCCAAACTACGGACAAGAGCGCTAAAAAGGATTTTGAAGCATTTTGTAGAAATACAGGGCATGAACTCATTTGGTCAGAAATTACAGACAATATCACTACTTTTTATATTAAAAAAAACTAACTATCTAATTTTTTAAACTGTAGTTGAATTTTATCTTTGAGCTGAGTAAAGCTTTCTAATCTATCTTGCTCTTGGCTCACAACATCTTTTGGAGCTTTTTTAACAAAATTATCATTACCCAATTTTCCTTGAGCTTTTTTAATTTCATTATTTAGCCGACCAATCTCTTTTTGCAACCTTACTAATTCCGTATCTTTATCAACTTGTATATTTAACATTAATTTATAATTATCAATTATAGCTACAGGAGCATCTTGATCAGGAAGCTCATTCATCACTTCTACTTCAGATAATTTAGCTAATCCTTTCACATAGCCCACATAACTATTCACAAATTTCTTATCTCCCGTGATAGCTAAAGGAATCCTTACGGCAGGTGAAATATTCATTTCCCCTCTTAAGCTCCGACAATTCTCTACCATTAATTTTAGTGTTGCCATCCAAGCAATTGAATCATCATCTATTTTATTAAGTCTAGGCGAAGGGTAAGATTGAAGCATGATTGATTGTCCTTTGATTTTAGCCATAGGGGCGATTATCTGCCATAACTCTTCTGTAATAAAAGGCATCACAGGATGACTCATTCTTAAAATAATTTCTAGCACACTAATCAATGTTCTTCGAGTTGCTCGCTGCTGAGATTCAGTTCCATTTTGGATCTGAACTTTAGCTAACTCCAAATACCAATCACAATACTCATCCCAAACAAATTGATATATTTCATGAGCCAATAAATCAAATCTATATTCTTGATAAGCCCTCTCAATATTTACCAATGTTTTTTGTAAGCTACTCACTATCCATCGATCTGCCTGTGAAAAATCAAGATAGCCATCAACACATTCACCAAAACCATTATCCTGTTCTTCGCAATTCATTAATACAAAACGCGTTGCGTTCCATAATTTATTACAAAAATTTCGATATCCTTCACATCTTTGAAGATCAAACTTAATATCTCTTCCCGGGCTTGCAAGACTGGCAAAGGTAAATCTGAGTGCATCTGTTCCATAAGGAGATATTCCCTCAGGGAATTCTTGTTTAGTTTTTTTAATAATTGATGCTGCTTGTCTTGGATTCATTAATCCTGCTGTTCTTTTTTCTATTAACTTATCAAGGGAAATACCATCTATTATGTCAATAGGATCTAAAACATTCCCTTTGGACTTGCTCATTTTTTGGCCATCTGCATCACGAATTAACCCATGCACATAAACGTGTTTAAAGGGGATCTTACCTGTAATATGTTTAGTCATCATTACCATTCTCGCAACCCAGAAAAAAATAATATCAAAACCTGTAACTAACACAGATGAGGGAAGGTAAAGATCAAGCGCATCATTACTAACATGTGGATAATTCGGAGTCCAGTCAAGCGTCGAGAAAGGCCACATCGCAGAGGAGAACCAAGTATCTAGAACGTCACCATCTCTAACCAAATCACCTTTATAGCCATCTTTCTTAGCCAATACTTGCGCTTCTTCAAGAGAATTTGCAACATAAATCTGATCATTAGTACCATACCATGCTGGAATTTGGTGTCCCCACCACAGCTGCCTTGATATACACCAATCTTGAATATTGTTTAGCCACTGGTTATATGTATTAATCCAATTTCCTGGATAAAATTTAATCTCGCCACTCTTTACAACCTCCAAAGCTTTTTCAGAAATGCTTTTTCCGTCTTTTGTTTTCTTTGTCATCGCCACAAACCATTGATCTGATAGCATAGGTTCGATGATGGTTCCTGTTCTCTCGCCTCTAGGAATTTTAATGGTATATTTTTCGGTTTTAACCAGGAGTGATTGTTTTTCAAGATCCCTAATAATTTTTTTTCTAGCCTCAAACCTCTCAAGTCCCTCATATAGATCAGAACCATTTTCATTTATAAAACCATCAAGAGTTAATATATTAATCAAAGGTAACTCATGCCTCTGACCCACAGCGTAATCATTAAAATCATGTGCTGGAGTTACCTTTACCACACCCGTCCCAAAATCTGGATCAACATATTCATCAGCTATCACTGGAATTTTCCTATTCACTAATGGCAATAATACAGATTGACCAATATATTTTTTATAACGCTTATCATCTGGATGAACCATCAAAGCTACGTCACCCAACATAGTTTCAGGTCTTGTCGTGGCAACTGTGAGGTAATTTTTACTATCCTCTAATAATGGATAATTAATGTGCCACAATGAACCAGACTCGTCTTCTTGAATTACCTCCAAATCTGATACTGCTGTCTGAAGGGTTACATCCCAGTTGACGAGTCTCTTCCCACGATAAATAAGTCCATCACGATAAAGTTGAACAAAAGATTCAGTAACAACATTAGAAAGCCCTTCGTCCATCGTAAATCTTTCACGAGACCAATCAGGAGAAGTACCTAGCCTTCGCATTTGTTGAGTAATTTTTCCTCCTGAAAAATTTTTCCACTCCCATACTTTTTCAATAAATTTTTCACGGCCTAACTCATGCCTTGAAATTCCCTTTTGATCAAGCTGTCTTTCAACAACAATTTGGGTGGCTATGCCTGCGTGATCTGTTCCAGGCTGCCAGAGAGTATTAGCACCATTCATTCGATGATAACGGGTCAATGTATCCATTAAGGTCTGATTAAAACCATGGCCCATATGAAGAGTCCCAGTTACATTTGGAGGAGGTAATAAAATTGAAAATGATTCTGAATTATCAAGATCGGTACCAAGCTTATAATAACCCTTAGACTCCCAAAATTGATACCATTTCCCCTCAATATCCTTGGGACTAAATGATTTTTCTAACTCTTGTGTCATTAAATTCTTACATTCATTTAAGGCATGATTTTAACATGACTGTGATCAGTTCTATAACAAGAAATCATCGTGCTGAACATACTGAACAATTTTTGTCTTTACTAATTCTCAGTATTTTCCATTGCATCTCTTTGTAATCAATTAATAATAATCGCCCAGCAAGTGATTGGCCAATACCTAATAAAACTTTAATTGTCTCTCCTGCCTGACAAGCACCTACAATGCCAACCAAAGGAGAAAAAATACCATGATCAGTACAATTTAATTCCTGCTCCTCAGCTGTGTTAGGAAATAAACAATGATAACAAGGACTATTTAACCTTCTCAAATCAAAAACACTTACTTGTCCATCAAATTTTATTGCAGCACCTGAAATTAATGGTTTTTTGTGCTTAAACGCAATTTGATTAAGTCCATATCGAGTATCAAAATTATCAGAACAATCGATAATAACATCGGCATTTTTAGCAAGCTCTGACATTTCTTCAATACTAAGCTTTTGTTCAATAGGAATAACTTGAATCTCTGAATTTATTTTATTAAGTGCATGTTTAGCGGACTGAGCCTTATTTACGCCAACTGAATCCTGATTATGTAATATTTGTCTTTGTAAATTTGATAAATCTACCTTATCAAAATCACATATCGTGATCTTGCCAATACCAGATGCTGCAAGGTACATAGCCGCAGGCGAACCTAGCCCTCCTGCCCCAACAATAAGACAATGACTTTTTAATAATTTTTGTTGTCCTTCATACTCTATTTCAGGCAATAAAATATGACGACTATATCTCAGTAATTGATGATCCTTCATACTTGTTAGGAAACATTCCTTTCTTAGTGGCAATCAATGAACTATAATTCATAATAACCCAATAAATTTTTTCTAAATGGCATGTTTATCAAATTATGTTTATCAAATTAGTATGTTTATCAAATTAGTCTCTGGAATTTTTGCTTTAGCAATAACTTCCATTTATTTTTCAGCTATTGCCGGAGAAGATAATACAATAAATGATTTTTTAATGGACAAAAAACCCTATATTGCGCTCCAAAAAATTAAATCAAAATTAAGAATAACCCCTAATGACCCACGTTTACTTTTCTACAAAGGATTAATACAAACAAAGATAAATAAAAAAAAGGAGGCAATATTAACCTTTAGCAACTTAATCAATAAACATCCCAGCCTACCAGAGCCCTACAATAATTTAGCAGTACTATATGCTGAATTTGGTCAATTAGAACTTGCCAAAGACACACTAGAAAAAGCCATTCTGACTAACAAAAGCTATTCAACTGCTCACATTAATCTTGGTGACATATATACCCAAATGGCAACAAATGCGTACAACAAAGCACTTGAGATTGATTATAAAAATAAAATCGCTCACAACAAATTAAAATTAATAACAGAGCTTTTTAACTACCAACCTAGCATGGAAGAAAAAAATATAAATATCTCAAAATTAGAAAACTATCAACAAACAAATAAAATTTCTAAAGATAATACAAAAGCATTAAAAGAAATTAAGCAAGCAATGAAAATATGGAAATCTGCATGGGAAAATAAAGATCTTGAGGTTTATTTTAATGCTTATTCAGTTAATTTTAAATATCCAAATAATATGCTTAAGAAACAATGGGAAAAATATAGAGCTGATAGAATCATAAATAAAAAAGAAATAAAAATTACCCTTGCTAAAATAAATTTTAAAATAAATAAAGATGTTGATATTATTACTGCCTCATTTATTCAAAACTATAAATCCAACAATTATAATAATAACTCACAAAAAACTTTAGTTTTCCAATACGAGTCAAATCACTGGGTAATCATAGAAGAATTTACAGGGAAAAAATCTAAATAAAAATTTATGAGGTATATCTTACTACTCAGTTTACTATTATTTTCAAATATTGGCGCCACGGAAAACAATGAATCTAACAAAGCTACTCCGGAAGACCTTTTAATTAAAACATTAAATAAAATTTCAACAGGAGACTTAAACACTGCTATTAAAGATATAAATGTCCTTATAAAAAAAGTTCCAAACTTTAGATTAGCACATTTAATTCATGGAGATCTTTTAAGTGCGCGCACTCAAAACATTAATACTTTTGGAGGTGATGCGTACAAAACTAATCCAGATGCAGTTAATGACCTAAAAACTGAAGCCTCAAAAAGAATTAAATCTTATCTTTATAAAAATGATAAATTACTCAATTTAAATCTTAATATTCAATTAGACATAAAATATAAATACTTAATTTTTATTGACGTAAAAAATTCAAGATTATTTACCTTTAAAAATAACAAGGGTAAATTATCATACAACACAGATCATTATATAAGCATTGGGAAAAAAGGTTTTTATAAAAAAATTGACGGTGACAAGAAGACTCCGGTAGGAGTGTATTTCTTAAAAAATAAAATTAAACGTAAATTACCTGACTTATATGGCGCTGAAGCTTACACTCTAAATTATCCTAATGATTACGACAAAATAAGAAAATATACAGGCTCTGGAATTTGGATTCATGGCGTCCCTAAAGAAACCTACGTTAGAGCTCCCCAAGCAAGTGATGGATGCATAGTTCTTTCTAACCAAGATCTCAAAAAAATATCCCACATCCTAAATACGAAAAATACTCCAGTTATTATTTCAAATCATGGAATTATTAAATTCAATAATCGTGATGCGATGACTGTAGCAGAAAATAAAAAAAATATACTAAATATTATACAAAATTGGAAGAATGATTGGGTTAAGGGAAATTTTGATAATTATATAAGCCATTATGCCCCAGCAGCTACTTATAATCATCAATCATATTTAGAATGGACTATAAAAAAGAAAAAAGTGCTTGCCCGATCAAATAATATTCAAATCGCACTCAATAATATTTCTGTATTTGAATACCCAAATCAAAATGACAACTTATTGTTAGTAGATTTTTATCAACATTATAAAAGCAGCCTAATAACCAGCAAAACACATAAAACTCAAATTTGGATTAAAAAAAATAAAGACTGGAAGATAGTTTATGAAGGTAATTTTGAATAAAAAAATCTTAAATACAAATTTCCGCGTATAAATTATTGTAAGATTTTTTTACTTCTTCTCTTATTGTATTCAGGCTTCTTTGATTATTAATTTTTTCCCTCCTACTATTACTTTCTAAAGTTAAATTTTCTTCTAAAATAATATGCATATTTTGATCGCACTTATATTCAACATATTGAGTATAAAATCTAGTCGATTGTTGCAAAACATTCTGTTTTAAATCAAAAATTAAAAAAGCTCTAATTCCATCTCCTGTATTTTCAACAGATTGCAAAAATAATTTAGCAACAAAAATTTCATTTTCATAAAACACTGCTGTAGCAGCCATTATATTGGATGAAAAAAATAAAGACAGAAACAGAAGTAAATATCTACGCTTAATCATATAAGAAACTTAAAAAAATGGGGTGGCTGATGGGACTCGAACCCACGACAACTGGAATCACAATCCAGGGCTCTACCAACTGAGCTACAGCCACCATAAAAATGGCCTGCCCGACAGGAATCGAACCTGTAACCCCCAGCTTAGAAGGCTGGTGCTCTATCCAGTTGAGCTACGGGCAGCTAACTAATCAAACAAAGGATGATACCAAATGCTTTTCTTTATTTGTCAATATAAACTGGTCGGGGTGGAGAGATTCGAACTCCCGACATCCTGCTCCCAAAGCAGGCGCGCTACCAGGCTACGCTACACCCCGAACGCGCAAATATAGCGCAAATAGACGATTTGGTCAAATTAAAATCTCACTTATACATACAGAGTTAAGTAATCATTATATGAAACATTCTGATAAACTGTGCTTTTATTTTTCACTTGACAATAACAATGACGGCAAACATTATAAATGGTAAAGAAATCGCCAATAAACTTCTTGAAAAAACAAAAGAGGAGATTATTAAAAGGCAAAAAGGCAAGATAAGACCCCCTTGCTTAGCTGTGATTCTCATTGGTAATGATCCGGCTTCATCAATTTATGTTCAGAAAAAAAAACAAGCTTGTAAAAATATAGGTATTAAATCAATTACTCATAATTTAAAAGAAGAAACCTCACAAGAAGTTGTGATTGAATTAATAAATTCTCTCAACCAAGATAAAGAAATTGACGGTATCTTAGTTCAATCTCCCCTACCAAAACATATTGATGAAAGTATTGTAATCAAAACAATTAATCCAAATAAAGACGTTGACGGCTTTCACCCAATTAATATTGGACTCTTAGCTATTAAAACACCTAAATTGCGTCCCTGCACGCCATTTGGTGTAATAAAGTTGCTGGATGCACAAGGAATAAAATTAGCTGGACTTGATGCTGTGGTAATTGGAGCATCCAGCCACGTAGGAAGGCCAATGACATTAGAATTATTGCTTGCTGGATGCACAGTAACCTCTTGCCACAGTCGTACTCAAAATATCGAAAGAAAAGTTGCTCAAGGAGATTTGATTATAACTGCTATTGGAAAACCAAATATAATCAAAGGTACGTGGATCAAAAAAGGGGCCATTGTTATTGACATTGGCATTACTAGGGTGGGTAATAAGCTTATAGGAGATGTTGAATATGATATTGCAAAATATAGAGCAGCTTACATTACACCTGTTCCTGGAGGCGTAGGTCCAATGACAGTGGCAACCTTAATGGAGAATACCCTTACTGCTCAAAAGCTGTCAAAAAGGGGTTTTCATTAGCATTTAAAGAGTGTAAACTCGCCCGTTCAATTACATGGAAATAAGAACGCTCATGGCAAAAAAACAATCATTGATGGAAAAAGCAATGGCAGCAGCTAAAAAAGTAATAACCAAGCCAGTTGCTAAAAAGCCAGTTGCTAAAAAGCCAGTTGCTAAAAAGCCAGTTGCTAAAAAGCCAGTTGCTAAAAAGCCAGAAACAAAACAACACAAACAATATCAAGTAAAAGAAAATGAGAAATACATGTGTAAATCCCAAATATCTCATTTCAGAAAAATTTTAAACGAATGGAAACTTGAACTTAGCAATGATATCGAAAGAACCGTCAGTCATATGCAAACAGATATCACTGCATATGCAGATCCAAATGATAGAGCTAGCCAAGAATCTGATATGGCACTTGAACTTCGTAATCGTGATAGAGAAAGAAGGCTTGTTAAAAAAATTAACTCTACATTAGGTAATATTGAGCAAAAAGAATATGGTTTTTGCAATGCTTGTGGAGAAGAGATTGGATTAAATAGGCTTTTAGCACGCCCAACAGCTACTTTATGTATAGACTGTAAAACGCTTGAGGAAATAAAAGAAAGGCAACAGGCTAAATAATAAAAATCCCAGCTAAGCTGGGATTTTTATTTAAGTAAACCTTCTTTTTTATTTTCGTTTTATTTATCTTCTTCTTTGGTAGGCATCTCAATTAAAGCTTTTGCACTAACGCGAACCCTTCCTTTGTCATCAACCTCTATTACTTTCACCTTAACTTTATCCCCATCCGATAAATGATCTTTTACTGCTTTAATTCTCTCATGAGAAATCTGAGAAATATGAAGCAACCCATCTTTATTAGGTAATAGTGAAACAATGGCACCAAAATCAAGAACTTTAATCACTGTACCATCATAAATCTGATTTACTTCCACATCAGCAGTAATTTCTTTAATTCTACTTAAAGCTGCTTCACCTGCTTCAGCACTTGTGCATGCAATTTTAATTAAACCACTGTCATCAATATCAATTGTTGCACCTGTTTCTGCTGCTAAACCTTTAATGACTGAACCGCCCTTTCCAATTACATCTCTTATTTTATCAGGATGTATTTTATAAGTAATAATTTGTGGAGCAAATTTTGATAACTTTTCACGACTGCCCTTAAGTGTTTTCTTCATGATCTCAAGAATATGATCAATTCCCTCTCTTGCCTGACCAAGAGCTGCTTGCATAATCTCAGCTGTAATACCGTTAATTTTAATATCCATTTGAAGCGCCGTAATACCATTATCAGTGCCAGCAACTTTAAAATCCATATCGCCCAAATGATCTTCATCTCCTAAAATATCAGTCAAAATAGCCACCTGATTACCTTCTTTAATCAAACCCATAGCAATACCAGCAACATGATCTTTAATCGGAATACCCGCATCCATCATCGCCATAGTTCCACCACAAACCGAAGCCATTGAGCTCGAACCATTCGATTCAGTAATTTCTGACACAAGTCGAATTGTATAATCGAAATCTTCTTGAGATGGAAGTGCTGAGCTCAAAGCTCTTTTTGCTAATTTACCATGCCCAATTTCACGACGTTTAGGTGTTCCCACACGACCTGTTTCTCCAGTAGCGTAAGGAGGGAAATTATAATGCAACATAAAACGATCTTTATATTCGCCTTGGAGTGCATCAATAATTTGTTCATCACGATTTGTGCCCAAAGTTACCACAACCAAGGCCTGTGTTTCTCCTCTAGTGAATAACGCTGAACCATGAGTTCTAGGAAGAACGCCTGTTCTAATCTCAATAGGCCTCACAGTACGTGTATCTCTTCCATCAATTCTTGATTCTCCATCTAAGATTTTAGTTCTTACAATTTTTGCCTCTAAATTATGTAGCTCATCCTTAATTTGATTTAAAGTAGTCGCATTTGTATCTTCAGTTACGAGAGATTCAACCACTTTATCTTTTATCGCAGACAATTTCTCAGAACGCTCACTCTTCGATTTAATAGCAAATGCCTTATCAAGATCTTTTAAAGCAATTTTCTCAATTTTCTCGATTAATTTCTTATCTTCTTTAGGAGAGGCCCAATCCCATGGATCTTTCGCGGCTTCTTTTGCAAAATCATTAATCATTTTAATCACGTCTTGCATTGCTTTATGTCCAAACAATACTGCATCAAGCATTACTTTCTCAGGTAATTCTTTTGCTTCTGATTCAACCATCAATACAGCTGAATTACTGCCAGCAACTACCAAATCAAGCTCGCTTTGTTCCAACTCAGTCTTGGTAGGATTAATGACAAATTTTTCATCTACATAACCCACCCTTGCAGCACCAACAGGTCCGTGAAAAGGTATTCCAGAGATCGAAAGTGCAGCAGATGCACCAATAATTGCCGGAATATCTGAATCAATCTCGCTATCAGATGATATTACTGTCGCAACAATTTGAATCTCATTATAAAAATTATCTGGAAATAATGGACGTAAAGGTCGATCTATCAATCTACAAGTCAATGTTTCTTTTTCACTTGGCCTTCCTTCTCTTTTAAAAAAACCACCTGGTATTTTCCCTGCCGCGTAATTTTTTTCTTGATAATCTACCGTTAAAGGAAAAAAGTCTTGCCCTTCCTTTGCATTCTTATTACCTACTGCTGTTACCAATACAACCGTGTCGCCATAACTAACCATCACGGCTCCATCGGCTTGACGACCAATTTCGCCCGTCTCAATTGTTAAGGTATGAGCGCCATATTTAACACTTTTTGTAACTTTATCAAACATAATATTTTCCTTTTTCAATTTCATTATTCACTTCTTAATAATGAATCCATTAATTATAAAAAAAACCGATTACAGACATCAAATGCTAGTAATCGGCCTTTAAATTTAAAATTTCCTATCTATTTTCGTAAACCAAGACGTTTAATTAGCTCTTGATATCGCTCTAAACTCTCACGTTTTAAATAATCAAGAAGCTTACGTCTCTGACTCACTAGAGCCAACAAACCCCTTCTTGAATGATGGTCTTTAGTATTTTCTTTAAAATGCTCAGTTAAATAGCTTATCCGGTCTGTAATCAGGGCTACTTGAACTTCTGGTGACCCTGTATCATTCTTAACTATCTGAAAATCAGTTACTATCTTTGCTTTTTCTACAGCAGTACTTGTCATTCTATTCTCCTATTTCAGAACCGAACATATTAACGGTATTCTTACAAATTAACAATAGTTTTTTAATACCATTACACTTTTAATGACATCAGCCTCTTTGCTTTAAGAAGTTTGTTACTACATACCTCACCCACCCCTATAAAAATATTTCGTTCATTATATAAAGAAAAATTGCCAGTTACCGCGCTATTGACCAGTACAGTTTGTCCATCCTTAATTAACCCTTCTTCTTTCAAAGTTAAATGAATTACTTTATAGCCCTCAAGAAGAGTCTGAGGAGGTTGTAATAAAGACACCCTTTTTTCAGGTTTAATTTTTTCAAGCGCCTCAAGACTAATCGCATTATTTATTGTTAATCTTCCAATTGCCGTTCTTCTCAACTTCAATAAATAACCACCTACTTTCAACTTATTCCCTATATCGCCTGCGAGTGTTCGAATATATGTCCCCTTAGAGCATCTGACTTCAATTCGAACCAAATCTTTCTCATATCCTAATAAATATATTGATGAAATTTGTATAATCCTTTTCTCTCTTTTTACCTCAATCCCTTTCCTTGCAAAGGTATACAAAGCTTGTCCTTTATACTTCAAAGCCGAATACATTGGCGGCAATTGTTTTGTTTCACCAATAAACATGTTTAGAATTTTTTTTATTGAAAATAATGTCGGTAACTCAATATTATTGAGTTGGGTAAGTTTCCCCTCAGAATCACCCGTAGAGCTGGAATAACCTAATTTAATTACCGCCTCATATGTTTTGTCAGCATCAAGTAAGAAACGAGAAAACTTAGTTGCTTCTCCCAAACAGATTGGAAGTAAACCAGTAGCCATAGGATCAAGCGTTCCTGTATGACCTGCCTTAATCGGCGAAAATAACCATTTTATTTTAGATAACGCTTGATTTGAAGAAAAACCTAATGGCTTATCAAGGAGTAAAAGACCATTAACATTAAGTTTAAGTCTCCTATGTTGCATAATTATTATTTTTATTCAGGCAGAACTGAATCTAATAGTTGCGAAATTCTCATACTTTCATCAATAGTCTTATCATATGCAAAATGAAGCTTTGGTATGCCTCGAGTCGACATACGCTTAGAAAGCTGGGTTCTTAAAAAGCTCATGGAGCGCGCTAAGCCTTTAAATATCTCTTCATCATAACCACTGGAAACAACATATATTTTAGCATGTCTTAGATCTCGGGAAACTTCCACATCAAGAATAGTTAGCATTTTCAATGCAGGATCTTTTATTTCGAATTGAAGTATGTCAGCCAATTCTTTCTTAATCTGCTGGCTAATACGATCACTTCTTGGATAGTCCTTTGCCATCTTAAAGCTTTCTAGCAACTTGAACATATTCGTAAACTTCCACCATATCTCCAGCCTTCAAATCATTAAAGTTCTTGATAGATAATCCACACTCAAATTTTGCTTTAACCTCTTTTATATCATCCTTAAATCTTTTCAAAGACTCTAGAGCGCCATCATAAATTACGACATCATCACGCAATACACGAATACTTGAGTTTCTTCTTATTAATCCTTCTGCAACGTAACATCCAGCGATAGTACCAACTTTAGATGCTTTAAATGTCTCCCTAATTTCAACAAGACCTAAAATATTTTCTTTTTGTTCTGGAGACAAAAGCCCTCCTAAAGCAGCTTTCACTTCATCAACTGCCTCATAAATAATACTATAATAACGTACATCAACTTCTAAACTAGAAGCTAATTTTCTAGCGCCCCCAGCAGCCCTAACGTTGAATGCAATTAAAACTGCATTAGCCGCCGAAGCTAGATTGATGTCAGATTCATTAATCGCCCCAACTGCTGAATGAATCACATTTACTTTTACTTCATCAGTTGATAACTTTTCTAAAGAACCAACCAAAGCTTCATTTGACCCCTGAACGTCTGCCTTAATAATTAAGGGCAGAATTTTTACCTCACCCTCAGTCATTTGATCAAAAACATTCTCAAGTTTAGATGCTTGTTGCTTAGCCAATTTAACGGCTCTAAACTTGCCTTGCCTAAATAAAGCTATCTCTCTAGCTTTCTTCTCATCATTTAAAACGATAAATTCGTCACCCGCATTTGGCACTGCTGATAAACCAATAACTTCAACAGGGATAGATGGACCAGCCTCTTTCACATTCTTGTTTAATTCATTTAACATACCCCTGATTCTGCCAAAAGCATTACCCGCTAATATTGTATCTCCTGGTTTAATAGTCCCTGATTGTACCAAAAGTGTTGTAACAGGACCCCTTCCTTTATCCAGCCTACCCTCAATTACAATTCCCTTTGCTGGTGTATTAATTGGCGCTGTTAATTCCAATACTTCAGCTTGTAAAAGAATTGCATCCAAAAGATTATCTATGCCCTGGCCACTCTTGGCTGACACCTCTACAAACATCGCATCTCCTCCTAAATCCTCAGGAATAACTTCATGTCCTAATAATTCATTTTTTACTTTTTCAGGATCAGATTCAGGTTTATCAATTTTATTAATTGCAACAATTAATGGAACATTAGCAGCCTTAGCATGATTAATTGCTTCGATGGTTTGTGGCATAACACCATCATCTGCTGCTACAACTAAAATTACAATATCTGTTGCTTTAGCACCTCTAGCCCTCATGGCTGAAAATGCTTCATGACCAGGAGTATCAAGGAAAGTAATCATACCTTTTGCGGTTTCAACATGATAAGCTCCTATATGCTGAGTAATTCCGCCAGCCTCACCTAAGGCCACTCTAGAAGTTCTAATAAAATCTAAAAGAGATGTTTTACCATGATCCACATGCCCCATCACGGTCACAACAGGAGGGCGAGTTTTAATTACTGCATCAATAAGAGTGTTATTTTCAGAAAAAGATTCAAGATCATTTTCTTTTGCTGCCTCAGGATTATGGCCCATCTCCTGCACAATAATCATAGCCGTATCCTGATCTAATACTTGATTAATGGTAACCATCATGCCCATGCCCATTAAAGTTTTAATCACTTCTGTAGCTTTAACAGACATTTTATGAGAAAGGTCTGACACCGATATAGTTTCGGGAACAAGAATATCTCTAACTATAGGCTCAATAGGAGCCACAAAAGTTGGCTCTTCATTTTCTACTTTGTTTTTATTTTTTGATTTGTGTGCACGCCAACCAAAATTGTTATTCTGACCATTACGATTTTTCATTGGGCGTTTTTTTATAGTTCTATCTACCCATTTATCTTTTTTTTCTGGTTTTTTACTTTCTTTATCAACCTTCACTCCAACCTTTGATGCTGGACGATGAAGCGTTCCATCATGAGGTTCCTGCTGCTTATCCTTCTCAAGTACTTTTTTTTCTCTAACTTCTTCTGCCTGTGCAGCCGCAAGTGTGGCATGCCTTTTAGCCTCATCCTCTCTAATCATTTTTTGAGCATTATCAACTACTAATTTTTCCTTTAAAGGCGTTACAGAAATATTTTCTTCTGGCAATTTAGGCTGAATTGCATTTAGTTGATCTGGTCTTACTATTGTTCTTTTTTTTCTTACTGAAACTTGAATTGTTCTAGCTCGACCATCACTATCAGTTTTTCTAATTTCAGAATTTTGTGTTCTTGTTAGACTGATTTTACTCTTTGGACGTGAAGTAGATTCTCCATGTTCTTTTCTTAAATAATCAAGCAATGCAGTTTTGTCTTCTTGTAATAGCTTATCTCCTGCCTCAGCTTTATTAACTCCAGCTCCTTTTAGTTGCTCAAGTAATAAATCTATTGGTAAATTTAATTCACTAGCAAATTTTTCTACGGTAGATTTTCCCATTAAAACTCCAAAAATTTATTTAAACAAACCATGGTGCTCGTGCAGTCATAATCAAAGACTTAGCTCTTTTTTCATCCATTTTAACTAACTCTATTAATTCATCCACAGCTAATTCTGCAAGATCATTCATAGTAATGACTGATTTTACCGCTAAAAGCTTAGCTGTATCTTGATCCATGCCTTCCATTTTTAAAAGATCCTCAGCAGGATCCTGTATTTTTTCTTCATTAGAAATAGCATCCTTTAACAGGGAAGCTTTTGCTCTAACTCGAAGCTCATTAACAGTTTCCTCATCAAATGCCTCAATTTCAATCATTTCTTCAACTGGGACATATGCTACTTCCTCAACAGAGGAAAATCCTTCATGCACAAGAATATTGGCAACATCTTCATCAACATCTAATTTATCAATGAATAACTTGCTGGCTACACCATGCTCATCTTTAACTTTTTGAGTTGATTCTTCTTCTGTCAAAATATTTAATTCCCAACCACTTAACTCAGATGCAAGGCGAATATTTTGACCATTTCTTCCAATTGCTTGAGCTAATTGATCTTCAACAACAACTAAATCCATACTTTTCTTCTCTTCATCGACAACAACGCTTGATATCTCAGCAGGAGCCATTGCGTTAATAACAAACTGGGCTGGATCCATTGACCATAAAATAATGTCTACTCTTTCACCTGCGAGCTCACCTGTTACCGCCTGTACTCTTGAGCCTCTCATGCCTACGCAAGTTCCAACCGGATCAATCCTTTGGTCATTTGCTTTTACCGCAATCTTTGATCTCATGCCAGGATCTCTTGATGCTGACATAATTTCAAGCAATCCTTCTTCCATTTCAGGAACTTCTAATTCAAATAATCTTATTAAAAACTCTGGTGCAATTCTTGAAAGTATCAATTGAGGACCTTTTTTGGCTTCATAATCAATTTTTATCAAAAAAGCCCTTATACGATCACCAACTCTCAGATTTTCTTTCGGGATCATTTGTTCTTTAGGTAAGATAGCATCTAAACGGCCAATTTCAATAATGGCATTACCTCTTTCCATTCTTCTAATTTGACCTGAAACTAACTTTTCATCTCTAGCCAGAAAATCATTTAATATTTGTTCTCGCTCAGCCTCTCGTACTTTTTGAAGAATAACTTGCTTTGCAGCCTGCGCACCAATTCTTCCAAACACAACCGACACAATAGGCTCCTTAATAATTTCATTCTCTACCTTTCCTTGAGCCCTATCATCACTTAATGAAATTTCTGCTTCTGCATTTTCAATCATGTCATCTGCGAGAATTGTCCATTTTCTAAATGACTCATACTCACCAGTGTCATGATCAATATCCACTTTGATTTCTACTCCTTCAGCATATTTCTTTTTTGTGGCTGAAGCCAAGGCCTCTTCCACTGCGCCAAAAATTATTTCTCTTGAAACATTTTTTTCATGTGCAAGAGCATCCACAAGTAATAAAATTTCACGACTCATTCATTTTCTCCGGTCAAATATTTATCTATAAGTTAGGGTCTAAACGTGCTTTTTCAATATTATCGAAATTGATTTCTAATAAAAAATTATCAACATCAATAATTATTAAGTTCCCCTTAGTACCAATCAAAACTCCCCTAAAAAAATTTTTCTCATGTATTAAAAGACGAGTTTTTATTTTTGCCCACTCGCCTTTAAACCGATCAAAATCTTCAAGCTTCTTTATTACTCTATACACTCCTGGTGATGAAACTTCAAGTCTGTCGTAGTTAACCTCTTCTTCAACAGTTAAAACATGATTAAGCTGATTACTTACCTCAACACAATCATCAATATTTACTGAGTTAGGTTTATCTATAAATACCCTTAACAATTGACCATGGTTAATAATTTCCAAATCAACTAACTCATAACCCAATTGGGATACTATTTTATCAATTAATGATTCAAGATCATCGGTCAACTTAAAGTCCTTAACAAAGTTAATTTATAGAGAAAAAAAAATGGGCCTAAGGCCCATAAATCTAGTACGAGATTATATCAATAAATACAATTAATTGAAAGAACGGACTTAAGTAATAATTTTTGCAAATTTTCTTTTTCCAACCTGAATTATTATTTCAATTTTAGACTGAATAATCAATTTATGATCATCAATTTTTTTTCCATCAATTTTAACTCCTCCACCATTAATTAATCGAATAGCCTCTGAAGTGCTTGGAACAAAATTAATTTTTTTTAATAGCTGAGGGATACCTATACCAACTGAATCAATTTTTAATTCGATTTGCTGAATATCTTCTGGAATACCTCCTGCCGACCTAAGATTAAAATCTTTTTCTGCGTTATCAGCGTCTTTTGCACTATAAAAACGCGATACCAACTCTTTAGCAAATTCCACCTTGATAATTTTAGGGTTTTCACCGTTTTCAACACGATCTTTCCATTTATTAATATCTTTTAATAATTTTAAAGATAATAGATCTATATAGCGCCACATTAATTTATCAGATATGGATAGTATTTTTGCAAAAATGATTTCCGGAGCTTCATCAATACCAATATAATTATCTAAAGACTTCGACATTTTCTGAATGCCGTCTATTCCCTCTAGCAAAGGCATCATTAACACGCATTGTGGTGTTTGATTAAAATGCTTTTGAAGCTCCCGACCCATTAATAAATTAAACTTTTGATCAGTCCCTCCAATCTCAACATCAGATTTCAATGCTACTGAGTCATACCCTTGCAATAAAGGATAAATAAACTCATGAATTGCTATTGGTTGGTTTGCTTGATATCTTTTCGAAAAATCATCTCTTTCTAACATTCTTGCAACAGTATGAGTAGCCGCAAGCTTTAGCATACCGGAAGCACCTAACTCATTTAACCATGTTGAGTTAAAAACTATTTCTGTTTTTGATTTATCAAGTATTTTGAATACCTGGTTTGAATAAGTCTCAGCATTCTTTTTAACATCAGCCTCTGAAAGTGGTGGACGTGTTGCATTTTTACCCGTTGGATCACCAATGAGGACTGTAAAATCTCCAATTAGAAAAAGAACATGATGTCCTAGATCTTGAAACTGCCTAAGTTTATTGAGTAAAACTGTATGACCTAAATGAAGATCAGGAGCGGTAGGATCAAAACCTGCCTTAATTCTAAGTGGTTTCCTTTTTTTTAATTTTTCAATTAATTCAGACTTGACTAAAATTTCATCCGTGCCTCTTGAAATAAGTTCTAATGACTCTTTAATGTCCACAATATTTAATTCTCAATTTTTTTATTGTTTTAATTCTAGCGCAATTACATCTACTTAAAAAAAAATTAGTGCATTATTTAATTGAATCTCTTGAATTAAAAAATAAAACGCTCACAATTCAGCTATGAGTTCTTCTTCACTATTATTTGGTGTAATGTCAGGCACCAGTATAGATGGTATTGATATCATCCTCATTGATAAAATAAACATGAAAATCAAAGTACTTGATTTTCTTCATTTACCTTATGAATCTCAAATAAAAAACAAAATATTAGCCCTACATATTCCTTCGCATAATGATCTTGAGGCAAGTATCCAGACATCTAAAATCCATGCCAAAATAACTGCTTCCGGCATCAATCAAATCTTGAAAAAACTTAATATAAAAACTAGTTTGGTAAAAGCAATTGGATATCATGGTCAAACAATAAGGCACAAACCAGATATGCAATATTCTATTCAAATTGGCGATGCACATTTGTTAGCAGAATTAACCAAAATATCAGTTGTTTCAGATTTTAGAAATAGAGACCTAGTGGCTGGCGGACAGGGAGCTCCTCTTGTCCCTACTTTCCATCAAGATATTTTTTCATCAAAAAATAAAAATAGAGTTATTTTAAATATTGGCGGTATCAGTAATATCACATTTTTACCAACCCAAGATTCTATTTTAGGTTTTGATTGTGGACCGGGAAATATTTTATTAGATCATTGGATTAAAGAACATAAAAATCTAAATTATGATACTGCAGGGAAATGGGCGAGATCTGGTACCCTTATCAAGGAATTACTTACATCTTTCCTGAAAGAAGATTTTTTTAAAAAAATACCTCCCAAGAGCACTGGGCGAGATTTATTTAATCTCGAATGGATCAACCGCCACATTAAAAAAGAATACTCCCTAGAGGATATACAAAACACTCTCGTAGAATTAACTGCAATTTCAATTATCAATTCTATAAATAAATTTTGCCCTAAAACAGATGAAATCTACATTTGTGGAGGAGGAAGTCAAAATCTTTATTTACTTGAAAGAATAAAAAGTCTATCAGCATTAGATATTAAAACTACTAACAATCTAAACATTCCTCCTCAGCAAGTTGAGTCTATTGCTTTTGCCTGGCTTGCCGATAAAACAATGCAAAAACAATTTAACAATACACCTTCTGTAACCGGCGCTCATGGACCAAGAATTTTAGGCACAGTTCATTTTTCATAAAAAAACTAATTCGATATATAATACGTTTTCTTCTTAAAAAAAAACTTTTATGAGCGAAAAAAAAGCAAAAATAATTTTAGATCAAAATGAATTCGAGCTACCCATAATTGATGGCACTATGGGGACTTCCTCAATAGATATGCGAACTTTAAACAAACAGAATATTTATTCT
>Ga0209554_1000890_pt1 | contig 24225 bp, 27 predicted proteins | sample MarorgKNORR_S2LV_5_FD_188221 | JGI IMG/M metagenome (GOLD analysis project Ga0209554, IMG submission 188221) | Marine microbial communities from the Southern Atlantic Ocean, analyzing organic carbon cycling - Bottom_A/KNORR_S2/LV (SPAdes) (version 2) | ecosystem: Environmental > Aquatic > Marine... | reverse complement strand
CAAAAATCGCTGCCTTAAAAGCGCCGCCGCCCAAGCCGAGCATTAAAACGACTAAACCAGCAACCAAATTAGCACCGGCGCCGAAAGCTGCGCCTAAACCACCGGTCAAAATCACCAAGGCCAAACCGGCTCCAATGCCTAAAGCTGCACCGCCGCCGCCGCCAAATGTAAAAGCGCCTGCGCCCGTGGCCAAACCCAAAATGGCACCAAAGGCACCTCAGACAGCGTCGCGCCCCAGCCCAACAAGCCCAGCAAGTGGCGCTTATCTGACATTCAAACCAGGCGATCCCAAATTAAGCGGTGATTCCCGCAAGGCGTTGGATGAATTAGCGGCGAAACTCAATGCTCAGCCAAAATCCAGAATGCAACTTTTGGCCTATGCCGGCGAAGCTAATCTGTCGGCCAGTAAAGCCCGGCGGCTATCGCTATCACGTGCCTTGGCGGTACGCTCATATTTGATCAAAAAAGGTGTGCGCAGTACCCGTATCGATGTTCGTGCACTTGGCAATAAAGTTCCCTCCGGCCCGCCAAATCGCGTCGATTTAAAGGTCGTTGGCCAATAACGAACGATTAGTAACAAACGATTGAATAGTCGGAGTAATTTGATCTGCATGCCTCTCAACAATTCAAACTCGACCGTTTATTAGGGGCAATGCCATGACCTCACCACAACGTTTTGTCATCCGCATGATATTGTTCGTGCTGGCTGTTGTTGGCGTTTGTTTCGTTTTACTCCCGGCCTTGCAAAAGGCATTTATCGCCAATGTCGGTTTGAACGGCCTGATCGTCGGCGTGCTTGTATTGGGCATTCTCTATAATTTTCGCCAAGTGCTGATGCTGTATCCTGAGGTCGCTTGGATAGAGCGCTATCGTAAATCATCCGGCGCCGTATCGTCGATTAAACCGCCCAAATTGCTATCCTCCATGGCAACGATGTTAGGAGAACGCCAAGACAGCCTCAGTCTCTCTACACTTTCGATGCGCTCGCTTCTTGATGGAATTGCGTCACGCTTGGATGAATCGCGGGATTTGTCGCGCTACACCATTGGCCTGTTGATCTTCTTAGGATTGTTAGGAACATTCTGGGGATTGTTGGAAACAGTTGGATCGATCAAAAATGTTATTGATAATTTATCAATCTCTGGCGGAGACTTCGCCGGCGTTTTCGAAAATTTGAAATCCGGTTTGTCGGCGCCACTGTCCGGCATGGGAACGGCGTTTTCTTCTTCTTTGTTTGGCCTCGCTGGCTCTCTTGTCCTAGGCTTCTTGGACCTGCAAGCCAGCCAGTCTCAAAACCGCTTTTACAATGACCTGGAAGAATGGTTGTCGAGCCTAACCCGACTGTCTTCAGGGGCGCTAACTATTGAAGGAGACCAATCCGTTCCCGCTTATGTGCAGGCGCTGCTGGAGCAAACTGCTGAAAGCCTTGAGAACTTGCAAAGGACATTGGCACGCGGCGCCGAAAGCAATATTCAAAGCAACACCAATTTAACACGCCTTACCGAAAGCCTTGGCACCCTCGGCGATCAGATGCGGGCAGAGCAAAATTTATTGATCAAACTCGCAGAAAGTCAGACCGATCTACGCTCCACTTTGGATCGTTTGGCAACGGCAACAACGCAGGTCGGCAGCGGTATGGACGAAGCCACACAAACCCACATCCGCAACATAGATGTCTATATGGCGCGCTTGCTGGAAGAGTTGGCCTCTGGTCGGGATGACGTCGTCCAACAGGTTCGCAGTGAAATTAAACTTCTGGCCCGCACAATCGCGGTTGCCCAAGAAAATAAACGATAGGACACCCGGCGATGGCCGCGCTCTCCCGTCGCAATCAACATAGAACCGATATTTGGCCGGGCTTTGTCGATGCCCTGGCAACGTTGTTGATGGTTATCATTTTTCTGTTGATGATCTTTGTCATCGCTCAATTCTTTTTGAGTGAGGCTCTCACGGGGCGCGACCAGGCGCTCGATCGATTGCGCGGGCAGGTCACTGAACTTGCTGATCTGTTGAATCTAGAACGCAAAGCCAATGCCACGCTACGCACCGATATTGGGCAATTGTCCGATGAGCTGTCGACTTCCGTCTCTTTCAGAGATGATCAAAAGCTACAAATTCAGGCGCTGAGGCTGCGGGCTGAAACTGCGGAAAATCAAGCCATGAGTTTAAAATCCAACCTTGCGTCGGCGATGAAGAGTGTTGAGACCGATCAGAAAAAAATTAATCTGCAGTTAAGCCAGATCGCCGCGTTGACAGACGATATCGAGAAATTAACAGCGCTCCGCGAAGATTTGGAAGTCAAAGTTAAAGCTTCACTCACCAAACTAGCATCCAAAGATGAAACCATCATCACAGAGAAAAAACTTTCAAAAACTGCGCGGGCAGAAGTCGCTTTATTGAATAAACAACTCCGCGTCATCCGTCAGCAAATTGCTCAAATTGCAGAAACGCTGGATGCCTCAGAAGCGGTCGCCAGAAAACAAAGAACCCGCATTGCCAATCTCGGCAAACGCCTAAACGCAGCTCTCGCCAGTAAGGTTCAGGAGCTGTCTCGATATCGTTCGGAATTTTTTGGCAAATTGCGCGAAGTTCTCGGCAATCAAAAAGGCATTCGCATTGTTGGCGATCGGTTCGTTTTTCAGTCCGAGGTGCTTTTTACTACAGGTTCGGCCGATCTTGGCGACGAAGGCAAAAATCAGATTACGCAGCTGGCCGGTACCTTAAAAGAAATCATCAAGAAGATACCTCCCAAGATCGCATGGGTGTTGCGGGTCGATGGTCACACCGACCGAATTCCTATTCAGACGTCGCGCTTTCCATCAAACTGGGAGCTTTCCACAGCGCGCGCAATATCTGTTGTTAAATATCTGGTGGATCAAGGCATCTCCCCAACCAATTTGGCTGCAACCGGCTTTGGCGAGTTTCAACCGATTGACCCCCGCGATGATGAAATCGCCAATCGCCGCAACCGCCGGATCGAGTTAAAGCTCACCCAGCGATGAAGAATGAAAATGTCTAGTTCGAAACGCCACAGGTTCATAGTGCCGCTCGCAATTCTTGCCGTATTCATTCTTTCAAGCTGCACGACTGACACGCCATCAACAGGTCACCCACTCAGCCAACATGAAGACGATCACCAGCACCATGAAGATGAGCTCCTGGTCCTTAACCCTCCTGCCAACTATGAGAGTTCGCTCCCGGCTATGGGAATGTCGCTCATTGACATAACCCACATGGATGGTCTTGGAATTCAGCTTTATCATCTGAGAATTGAAAATGGATCGCACCCTTTTGAAGCGCGATTGGCTCACAGAAAGCGTCATCCTGGCGTTACCGTCGATGTCCACCATCATTTCGAAGGACACGCAAAAGAAAGCCGACAGGTCCTATACCAGTCAGCGCGCCGCCAATTGGAATAAAGCCAGCCTCAAATGTGGCCAAGGCATTCGTTTGGGCATGATCGACGGCAGTGTTGACACCAAGTACCCGACCTTCAAAGGGTCTAATTTGAAGTACCGCTCTTTTCATTTGAAGGGTCAAACCGCCGGCGCAATTCGGCATGGCACAGCGGTTGCCAATGTCATGATCGGAAATTGGCGATGGGGTGGATTGCTGCCGAAGGCAAATCTTTTCGCTGCCAATGTTTTTCACAAACGAAAAAAAGGAAAATCGCGCGCGAGCACAAAAAGTGTATTGCTCGCCATCAATTGGCTTACCAAACTTCGAGTTGACGTGATCAATTTCAGCATCGGCGGATCCTATAATTCGCTGATCGCCCATGCCATTGAAAAAGCCCATAAAAGTGGAATTATATTAATCGCCTCCGCTGGAAATAGTGAACCGTTTACCAAGAAAAAAAGCTACCCTGCAGCTTACAAGCAGGCAGTCGCCATAGCTGCATCAGACCGGTTTAACAGAACCGCAAAATTTTCGTCTGCCGGGAGCTACGTAGAATTTACGGCCCCCGGCGTCAGAATTTGGACAGCGGTTCCAGGCGGCGGAAGAGCCATGTCTGGCACCTCCTTTTCAGCGCCGATTGTATCGAGCCTTGTAGCAGCAGCTCTTAAAACCGAAGGCATTCAAGATTTAGAATCGGTGCGCGGCTATTTACGCTCCCATGCCAAGGATAGAGGAAAAGAAGGTTGGGACAAATATACGGGCTGGGGAATCGTTGGTATAAAACCACTTTGTTAATTCGCTTGATTTGTTTGCCGCGAGCTAGTTATTAGCACCTAACGCCACCTTCAATCCTCTTGGTACCTTCGAAAGTCGCCACTCTTTCATGTTCATCATTTTTATTATTGTTTTTATTAACCTTGTCGGCTTTGGCATCGTCATTCCTCTTCTGCCTTTTTATGGCGAGCATTTTGGCGCCTCGCCCGATGAAGTTACCGGTTTGATGGCGATTTATTCCCTAACCCAGTTTATCACGGCACCTATTTGGGGACGCTATAGTGATCGGTATGGCCGTCGCCCTATTCTGCTGATCAGCCTAGCCGGAACGGTGATTGCCTATGTCTGGCTTGCTTTTGCCGATGATCTTCAATCGCTTTATTGGGCGCGGGCGCTGGCGGGTATAACAGCGGGCAGCATTTCCGCAGCCTTTGCCTATATGGCTGATATCACAACAGAAGAAAATCGCGCAAAAGGAATGGGGCTTTTGGGCGCGGCATTTGGGCTCGGCTTTATTGCGGGTCCAGCAATCGGTGGATTGTTAGCCGGCAGCGATCCATCAGCGACAAACTATCAACTACCGTCTTTTGTGGCCGCTGGATTTTCCGGTGCAGCGTTTCTTGCCGCGCTTTTAATATTAAAAGAATCCCTTTCTGATGAAATCAAAGCCCGTATAGCTAACCGAACAGCGCTAGAGAAATGGGCAATCTTTATAAACACCATGAAACAGCCGACCATCCGTTTGACCATCATATTGACCTTTGTTTCAGTTTTTGCCTTCGCCGGACTGGAGGCGACTTTTGCGCTTTGGTCGGAGCGAGAGTTTGGCTGGGGCGTTGAGCAAAATGGCTATATTTTTGCCTTTATTGGTATTATCAGCGCCGTTATTCAAGGGTCGATGATCCAGTTCTTGTCGCGCAAGATTGGCGAGGTTGCCATGGTGAAACAGGGGTTCCTGGCACTCGGCATAGGGCTTGCCGCCCTCCCATTTGCCGAAAACCTTCCCCTCTTATTGATTACAATGGTCATCATTGCATACGGCTTCAGCATCTCCTCACCGGCGCTCAATAGTTTGCTTTCATTGAATATTCCGGCAGAGCAGCAAGGCAGCATATTGGGCATCGGGCGTTCGGCCTCGACGTTAGCGCGCGCGCTCGGACCCGCTGGTGCCGGCTATTTATTTGTTTTAATCGGTCGTGATTGGCCGTTTTATATTGGTGCGGTTCTTATGTTCGTTGTGCTGTTATTGGCCTTTAAGTTCGAGTTGTCTTCAAAACAGAGCAATACCGGCACTTAAATTAATTTCCATTTCATGCGTTTCTAGCTTGCACCTCGGCAACCTCTTGGGTATATAGTGCGCCACTTTCCGCGGAGATAAAGTAATGAAAAAAGACATTCATCCAGAATACCATGAGATCACTGTTACCATGACAGATGGCAGCAGCTATACCACTCGGTCCACTTGGGGCGAAGCTGGTGATGTTATGAAGCTTGATATTGATCCTAAATCTCACCCTGCCTGGACAGGTGAGCATCGTCTTATCGATAGTGGCGGCCAAGTTGCCAAATTTAATAAGCGCTTCCAAGGAATTGGGCTCAAAAGCTAGTAATTGACCCCAGTTATTGAGAATATAACAAAAACGTCGCCATCATTGGCGGCGTTTTTCTGTTTATAGTACTCGTTCTTGAAATTCGTTAAATAAACGGCTTAATTGGGTAATTTAACCAAATCTATAGAGCATCCGTTCAATAATTTGTTAAGTAGTTCCCTGGTAGAAGGAACGGTTAATCGCATCGTTCGTGCTGCCCTTACGACCTACCAAGGACGCGAAGTTAAACATACCGGTGATGGCATTATGGCTTCGTTCAATAACACGGCCAATGGTGTCGCTGCGGCAATTTATATTCAGCAAAAAACAGCGGAGAGCAATTCAACCAGTCCGGACGTTCCGCTTGGCATCAAAATTGGTATAAATGCTGGAGAGCCAATTATCGAGGATGATGATTTGTTTGGCACGACGGTGCAATTATCTGCCCGGATCGTCGATAAAGCCAGCGACAAAGAAATCTTTGTTTCCGAAATTGTCAAAGGGATTTGCCTCGGCAAAGACTTTTCGTTTGAATCTCGAGGCGCTCGTGAGATGAAGGGCTTTAAAGAACCCATCACGCTTTACGAAGTGATATGGCAGTAACCAACTTTCCGAAAAATTCTCTTAGACAAAAAAAATTGGGGCGCCTTTTCGGCTGCCCCAACTAATGCATTCCCTGTTAAACTCGCCCGTTTAAAAATGCACGGGAAATGTACCCAAGTCCGACTTGTCGGGTCAAGAGATCAATTTCAATTTTTTATAAAAAAATATATTGCTTTTTTAATTTATTTTAGTGGGGAAATTTTAGAATTTTTAAAATTCTGCCGCCTGCGTCAGTTCCCTGGGACGGACTATGCGACGACAAAAGGTAAAGCTTACCTGGCCTCTATGGCGACGCTTTGTAAGCAGTCTGGAATCGAGACAATCGCTGAAATGGTGGAAGACGCTGAATTAGCAGGTTTCTTGCTGGAATGCGGCATTACCTACGGCCAAGGCTGGTATTTTGGCAAACCCGATACCGATCATTCGGTTTACGCAAAAAAATAAACCTCTTTAAATCATACAAAATTGGCACAAAAACAAAAAAGGCGCCGCTCCGAATTTGGAACGGCGCAAGTTTAACAGGGAGGTGTCGTAGATCTTCAAGTAAACGAAGGGAACCTATGACATTTTTCATGATATTGGGGGCGTATTAAAACTTCGTTAACACTTTTCTGGGCGCGCAGTTGTTGAGGCGGGCAAACAACATTATTTTTTGAAAACATCCTCGGCCCCAAGGCGCGCTTTTTTCTTCAATTCTATTTCCACTTCCACACGCTTAATTTCAGCTTGGAGCTCTTCAATATATTCGCCAAGAGCTTCAATTGACATTACTTCCAGATCTATTATTTCTACCTTCTTAACGACTGGTTCCAGATCATCTGTGTCCATAATGCTCGCTCCGTTTATATCTAATTCATTGCCGGCCTCATTTTCTTCATCATAACTTGAATAAAACAACCTTTTTTAGAGCCTGGATTGCATATTATTGCATTTTTTTGTCTCGCATGGTTTGACGCGGCTTTATGTCAGGCTTATATTTCCCGTCATGAATTAAGGCCTTGCTGCCTAATTAACCCCCGCAACTTTGAACATAGGGAAATGGAAGATGGCTCAGCCACTTATGCCGAAGGCAACCGCCGTTTGGCTCGTTGATAACACGGCGCTAACGTTTGATCAGATTGCAGATTTTTGCGGTTTACATAACCTCGAAGTTCAAGCAATTGCTGATGGTGAAGTTGCACCTGGTATGCAGGGACTTGACCCGACTGCAAATGGACAACTGGAAAAAGAAGAAATTGCCCGCTGTGAAGCTGATCCTGTTGGCCGGATGGAAATGGCGAAGCCTACTGTTCCGCTACCAAAAGTTCGGCAAAAAGGCGCGCGCTATACACCCATTTCTAAACGTCAAGATCGGCCTGATGCGATCGCCTGGCTGCTGCGCAGTTATCCTGAATTGAGCGATGCTCAAATCAGCCGCTTGATCGGTACAACCAAGCCGACCATTAACGCGATTCGTGATAAAACCCATCGCAACTCAGCAACCATTAAGCCGCAAAGTCCGGTTTATCTTGGGCTTTGTGCAGCGCCGGATTTGGAAAAAATGATCACCATTGCGCGCGCGCGCGCCGGCACAACGCACACGCCAACCCAACCATTGCCGCCAATCGCTGCAACTGAGCCGGCGAACGAACAAGCACCGATGCCGCCTCAGCCAAAGCCCGCGCCGGAAGCTGCACCAACAGCAGAAGAAGTCTTTGGCGCTTCAACGGCGCCGGCGGATAAAGAAGAAGAACCTCAAATCAAAAGTGAGGATGTGTTTGGCCCTGCTCCGACAGCTAAGCCAGATGCCGCCGCAGAAGATACCTCAGAGCCCGAGGCAGAGGTAAAAGTAACTCCAGAAGAAGTTTCTGAGGCAACTGCAGACAAGTCTGAAGGCGCGTAGAAGCAACGCAGCGGTCTTAAAAACTATAAATTAGTTGGTTTTAGGATTCGGCGCTCTTTAGAGCGCGTTCATACTTGCGAGTTCGTCTTTTATTCGGAGTTTTTTCCGCTTTAAATCTGCGACCACACCATCATCGGGATGTGGGAGTTTGTGTTGAAGTTCGAGTTCCTGTTCAAGGCCGGTGTGCTTAGTCTTAAGCACTGATACGCGATCTTGCTCGTTCATAGATAAATCTCCATCTAATTCAAAGCACCTAACTCGACTATGCTAATCCTATCAGATTTAAAAATCCAGGATTAAACTGTAAAATTTCAACTTGAATGGTTAAAAAAAGCGCTGTTTTCCGGGATAAAATAGATTTACGACAGTAAAATCAAACGCTTAGGAGATGAGCGCCTGAGAGATCAATTGGACTGTTTTTTTTCCGTCTTCCGACCGGTCACCCAATATTATGGTTAGATACTTGAGCATATTCGTTTCGGCGGTATGAGATTTTTCCTCGATGGTAGTATCCGGATATGAAAACTCACGTTGGCCCGATTGATACAGAATGGTCTGCTCAATTCTTTCACCGTCAAGCTCACATTTTTTAATGGTCTCGCGTAGTTGTTCGGAAAGCTCGCCGAGATTGATCTTTTCATCTTGCTTCATATCACGCCTAATTTGACGCAACCTTTGGACCACGCCGGATTGCCATGGCTCAATGGCTGAAATAATTTCAAACAATTCAGCCTGCTCCATTTTTTCAGCGCCTTCAAATGCCACCCAACAACAATAGAGAACGATATTTACGTCGGCTCCGAAGCTGTCCTGTAATTTCAAGCAAGCTTCCGCCACCCTTGCCCGACCATAAAAATCGAGGGAGAAATCCCAAAAAGGATTGTCAGTGGTTTCGTAATTTGATTCGCTCATTTTTCAGACCTATCGTTCATCTCACCTATTACTCTAATCGCCGAGGCATATGCCTAAACCACGAGCGGTTTGCACGAGCGTTTCAGAAACGTCAACTGTGCGGGTGCGAGAAGTCACTTCATCGAGCGGCAAATCGACAACTTGACGATGTTGCCAGGCCACCATTCGGGAATTCTCGCCCTCGGCCAAAAGGTCAACTGCTCTGACGCCAAAGGCAGAAGCAATAATACGGTCGTAGCTGCTTGGAATGCCGCCGCGCTGGATATGGCCTAACACCGTGACGCGGGTTTCCGCTCCTGTCGCCTCGGCAATTTGATCCCCCAATTGATGAGCTATTCCACCGTAGCGCTTTTGACCGTCACTCTGTTCGCTCATAACCGCTTCGCCGTCCGCAGGGCGTGCGGCTTCCGAGCAAACTATTAATGCGTGGTCACGACCTTGTTCATGGAGGGCGTTTAATTTTTCGGCAATCGGCTCGATGCGATACGGAATTTCAGGAATAAGAATAACGTCCGCGCCGCCGCCGATGCCGGAATTGAGCGCGATGTGACCCGCATCTCGGCCCATGACTTCCAAGATCATAACCCGCTCATGACTGGCTGCCGTTGGCTGCAATCGATCCAATGCCTCAACGGCTGTATTTACCGCCGTCGAAAAACCCACAGAAAATTCAGTTAAAGGCACATCATTATCAATGGTTTTTGGCACACCGATGAAATTAATGCCACCGAGTTTGGTCAATCTATTTAAAATATCGAGACTGCCGTCGCCGCCAATGCCGATTAATCCATCGAGTTCTAACTCTTCAAAACCAGCGGCAAACTCCTTGGATCGATCCTTTCGCGTGCCATCCGGCATTGGAAAATCAAATGGGTCACCTTTATTGGTCGTGCCGAGTATGGTCCCGCCCATTCGCAAGATATTGCCGGTAAATAATTTGAGCGTCAGTTCTTCGCAGCGAGCCGGAGAATCCATCAAACCTCGGGTGCCATCATGGATGCCCAATACGCGCCAGCCATAGCCCTGAATAGCTCGATGCACGACAGCCCTAATGACCGCATTTAATCCAGCGCAATCACCGCCGCTCGTCAGAACGCCTATGGTTTTTATCGAAGAACCCTTTTCGGCCACAACTTTATTCCCTTGTATAGATAAAACCGTCCAAATTTGATGAAAATTTTGGTATTATAGTTACAGGATCAATTAAATCGTTTGAACCTATGGCTGACAACCTAGAAAACGCAAACCAGATCAAAGAGTTATCTGAAAAACACCGAGAGCTTGATCTCCAAATCAAGCGACTCGCCAGTGGGCCTGACTTCGATCAGATCAAACTTCAGCGGCTCAAAAAAGAAAAACTAGCTCTAAAAGATCAACTTGCTGTCTTGGGTGCCAATCAGGTGCCAGATATTATAGCCTGAAATTTTCACTTACTTATTTCTAGCATCGCTATTTGCAGCCAAAATAATCTGGTCTGGGGATGAATCTGCAAAAATTTCCTGTGCTCCCCAAATCGGATTGATTCTATGCTCATTTTCACCAACTTCAAAGGGAGATCGAATGAGGAGCTCGATCAGTTCCTGCGCCTTTTGAGTCACGGCTTCTTCTTGGTAAAGATTTAAAATGATGCCGAACTCGCCGTTATCGAGGGCGCCGACGACATCGACCTCCTCTAGGCAACTTCGAATGACGGCCGCCGCATGGATCATAAATCCATCTCGTAATCCCGGGCCATCATCGAGCCATAAATCGTCTATTCCCATTATTTTGACAAAAAGCAGATAACTCGGCTCTTTCGTTCGCTCAACATGCTCGATTGCATGGTGCAGATATCCAAAGCGCTGAGGCGGGCGTAATCCTGAATCGCTGTGATATCTGTGATATCGGACATCGGTTCCTCTCTATCGGAGCAATCTTTAGCACTAGCATTACCACACTCTCTGGCAAATTTAGATCGATCCCGTGAATATTTGATCGCCGAGAGCAAAAAATGATAATTAATCAGTTTCGAATTTCAGGCAATGACTTGCACGTTATTAATTGCCTCTTATAATGCCGCCTTCCCGGCCTAACTGGCTGAAATACAGGAGTTTATCGATGACCGATTCGGAACCATTAGTTGGTATTATTATGGGTAGTCAGTCTGACTGGGCAACGATGAAAAACACCACAACGACCCTCGAAAAACTTGGTATACCATTTGAGGCCAAAATCATGTCTGCTCACCGGACTCCTGATCGTCTGACCGAATACGTCGAATCAGCCAAGGATCGCGGACTTCAAGTTTTAATTGCCGCAGCCGGCATGGCAGCCGCATTACCGGGCGCAGCCGCTGCACTGACCCCGCTGCCGGTATTAGGTGTCCCTATGGATGGTAAAGTGATGGGTGGTCTCGATGCACTGCTATCTATGGCCCAAATGCCAGGTGGTATCCCTGTTGGCACGCTGGCGGTTGGAAAAGCCGGTGCCGTGAATTCTGCTATTTTAGCTGCTAGTATTATCGCGCTTAGTAATGAAGAAGTTGCTGTCTCACTCGATAAATTTCGGGCCGATCAAACCGCAGCCGTTGCGGAAGATCCTGTCGACTAATTCGTTTCCAATATTACACGTTCTTCCGGCAAACATATCGTTACGGCTGTCCCTTGATTGGGAGCACTGTCGACCTCTAAATTTCCACCATGGGCATGAACAAATTCTATCGCCAGAGGCAGCCCCAGACCGGTTCCATCAATGGAAGTATCATCGGCAGAAACCCGTCCAAATCGAGATTTCGCCACGTCTATTTCTTCTTTGGACATTCCAATGCCATCATCTCTCACTGCAATTGAAATAGAGCCGTCCTCACCAAATGCCCAACCGGTTTCAACATGGCCGTCTGCAGGGGTGAATTTCACTGCATTATTTAGAAGATTCACCATAACCTGTTTTAATCGTAAAGGATCAACGCGAATTTCAGGGGCATCAGAACCAACATAATTATTCAAAGTTATGCCGCCTTCCTGTGCCTGAACAGCAACCATTTTATGGGCTTCGGCGACGATCTCCGCTAAAGAAGCATTTGTTTCATTCAATTCGATATGACCAGATTCAATGGTAGAAAGATCGAGCAAATCATTGATAAGATCGAGCAAATGCTGGCCCGATTTCATAATATTGGTGACATATTCCGCCTGTTTTTCATTCGCAAATTCGCCAAAGATCTTTTGCTCTAGAACATCAGAAAATCCAATAATCGCATTTAATGGTGTCCTAAGCTCATGGCTCATATTAGCCAGAAAATCGGATTTTGCTCGATTGGCCAGTTCCGCGTCTTCTTTCGATTTTTGGACCTGCAGTTCTCTATTCTTGTGATCTGTTATTTCAGAATGAATGGCGATGAGACCCCCATCTGCCAATCTCTGTCGCCTTACGTGGAACCATCTCCCATCTGGAGTACGAAAGTCTTTGATGAAAAGTGCTTTTTTTTGATCTTTCAGCGTTTCTTCAACCCATTGTTCTACGCGGCCTTCCGCTTCAGCAATTGTTCCCGAATTGGCTCTATGTCTTTGGTACTCCTCAAAGGAAACATTGGGTTTTAAAAATTGTTCTGTGTCGCTATGTATCTTTCGAAAGGACGAATTACAGGTGACAAAACGGACTTCAGAATTCCACATGATAAATCCTGAACCTATGCTTTCCACCGCATCATAAAACTGTTTTTGAATATCAACAGCTTTTTCCTGCGCTAACACCTCCAATGTTTCATCGGTCAAAGTCCCTCGGTAGCCTAGGAATTCGACATCTGAATCAAAATTCGGAGCACCGGACATTTTTATATAAATCACTGAATTATCTTCTTTGGTTCGCGCATAGCGAAAATCCCGGAATGGCTCCTGCGAATCCATCGTTCGTTTTAACCCTTCCCAGTCGCCACCATCAGCCCGACGTCCGATATTCCTCAGCCGCCAAAATGGCCTTAACTGCCAGTTTACAGGTAGAGGCGGATTTGGACGGTTCCACATTCATGGGATCGGCCTTTGTCTGCTACTTTAAAAGGTTTAATTGTTGCTGCTAACTTTCTGAATTTATTCGATATTTACGCTAAATATTATATTGGGTGAGTGGTCTAAAATTACAATAATTAAACAAAAGCGGCATTTTTACCTGCTGCGGGTATCTATCTAAATGCTGGACGATAAAAACGACGCAATGGGCCTGCCAAGCGGCTCAGGCGCTTCTTAATTTTGCTTTGAATTTTTGGAATTTTTAGCACCTCTCCTATTCTTCTGTCCAAAAAAGCATAGGTATCTGAAAAATCTTCAGAATGGTCGGACAGCCAATAGAGAATAGTTGAGCCGTACACACCAGCCAGCAGACCACGCTTGGTATAGTAATTGAAATCAGTGGCGGTATCACCCGCAGCATGCCAAATCGCATCGACTGTTTTCATGGTGATCTTTGCACCGACCAAATGATTACCAGGTAATGTCAGGAATGTTAAAAGACGCCGTATTGCTTCCCGGTGAGGTGCCAGCAATTCCAGGCGCACACGAACGCCGGTGGTAATGCGGTCTCGCACAGGCATTTTTTCTAAGTTGAGTTTCGTCAACTTGGCTATCATCTGACGGTCCATGTGATCGCCAAAATGCACCGCGACCTCCTTCAGCCCGCCGGAAAATACAAGCTGAGAATCTGCAATTTCTTTACCAATATCTTCCGCGCCAGCGGCCAATGCTCGCTTGCTCCAGCCATCAAAGAGGACATGGGGCAGCATCGCCAAAAGAAGCTGGTCTCTATATTTCATGTCTTTAGAAGCAGTCATTAACTATCTTCTAAACCTCCTCAACCATTTGATTTTCGGGTTCAATCTCACGCCCCAAACGCATCAGGTCACCGTTTCGATTGGTTTCTTCGACAAATCCGAACTGGGTGAAATCACTCATTCGCATGGGATAGAGTTTGCCATCTAAATGGTCACATTCGTGCTGAACGGCGCGGGCATGAAATCCTTTAGCTTCTCGTTCCTGCTGTTTCCCATCCAAATTGAGCCAGGTGTATTTAATGTGCGAATAGCGTTCCACAGCCCCCATCAAGCCAGGAACCGACAAACAGGCCTCCCAGTCCAAATTAGTTTCATCGCTTAAAGGCTCGATATCCGGATTGATCATAATCGTTAAATTGGTCGCGCTATCTTCTTCCTCGTCGCCGCTACGTTCTTCAGGAACAAAGAAAATCACCACGCGTTTTGACACGTGAACCTGCGGCGCAGCCAAACCAATACCACCTGCATCGTCAAGCGTGTCAATCATATCACCGACTAAAATTGCGATCTCAGGATCGACTAGATCGGTGACAGGTTCCGCAACCTGGTGCAGAACAGGATGCCCCATGCGCGCTATTTTCAAAATTGCCATAAGAGGAATATGGCCCAAAAAACCCGTTGATCCAACGATTTAGCTAAAAAAAGATACTTTTTAGCCAAAAAATCCCCATTTATAGGTTAGCCCCCCTTCCCAAGCCACATTTGGCGTGTTAGAAGGCGCGACCTTAATGACTATCTGCTACAGGAGTAAGCAACCCCGTGCACGTAACTGTCCGTGATAATAATGTCGACCAGGCCCTTAAGGCGCTGAAAAAGAAAATGCAGCGCGAAGGTGTTTTCCGGGAAATGAAACTACGCCGTTCGTATGAAAAACCATCTGAACGAAAAGCCCGTGAGAAAGCAGAAGCCGTCCGTCGCGCTCGGAAGTTAGAACGCAAGCGTCTCGAACGCGAAGGCTTCTAAAACTTCCCCTCACAAAATCATGTTTATTAATTGATTGAGGTTCGGATCATTTCCGAACCTTTTGTCATGCCTGGGGAATATTGTATGATAAAGGTATTATTGATCCGAGTTTGCATCTTTCGATCATTAACCAGCAGAATATCCAAAATACTCAAAGCGCCTCCGCTTTACCTGTGAAAGCGGACGTTATCCTCGTAAAGCTAAAGCGTCTGCTAATGCTCCAAAGTGGACCTCAACAAGCAATGGACTTCCCTAACGATCAATCGTAGCATTATAAAGCTATGAAGAACTTGAATCGTCTCTGGCATGGCGAACTGGCGCTCCAAAATGCGTTTTGGAACTGGGCAATTTTTGGTGGTCTCACCATTAATGTTGTGTCCAGCGGCCTTTTTCTTTTCTTGATTATGGCTGATCGCCCGATTTTAGCGCTTATAGTCGGTTACGCTTTTTCTGTACCGTACAACGTCATAGTCTTAGTGGGCGTGTGGCGTTCAGCCGAGCGATTCGCCGGTGAACGTCGCTGGGCTGACTTTGCTCGGATGGTAACGGTTATCGGTATGGTCCTGCTCAGTGTCACATGACATGTTGGCCAAAATATATGGATGCGTAAGGGATCATGCTTGGTAAAATTGCGACAGCGATATTTGTAACGGGATTCCTATCGATGGAAGTTATGGCACAGGACTTTGACGTTCAGGGCCATCGCGGCGCACGCGGCCTCGCGCCGGAAAATACTTTGGCGGCCTTCGCCCGTGCTTTGACGATCGGCGTCAGCACTTTGGAATTGGATGTAGGTGTTAGCCGCGAAGGAACCGTCATTGTTACGCACAACCCACGGCTCGAACCTGACATTACCCGTCGTTCAGACGGTACTTGGTTGACGGCCACCGGTCCCGCGATCCGTACTTTAAGCCTCGAAGAAATTAGATCATTCAACGTTGGGCAAACCAAGCCCGGAAGCCGTTAGCGTCCGCTCCTGGCTAATAACAGACTCTTTGTCCTTGAAACAATTGGTGTCTGCCTTCGGGAGCAATGCGAATAAAAAAAACGGTCCTTAATTGAGGACCGTTTTCGCATCTTCTATTTAGTTAGTTTATCCAAGAGCTTGAACAATGCTCTCCGTCATTGCCTTGGCATCCGAAAATAGCATCATGGTATTATCCCGGAAGAACAATTCGTTATCGACGCCAGCATAACCAGATGCCATTGAGCGTTTGATGAACAGCACCGTGCCGGCGTTCTCGACTTCGAGGATCGGCATGCCATAGATCGCACTGGTTGGATCGGTTTTAGCCGCTGGGTTGGTCACATCATTGGCTCCAATGACAAAAGCAACATCCGCTGTGGCGAACTGGGTGTTGATCTCTTCGAGCTCAAACACTTCGTCATAGGGCACGTTGGCCTCTGCCAGGAGCACGTTCATGTGGCCCGGCATACGGCCGGCAACAGGGTGGATAGCGTAAGACACATCGACGCCTTCTGCCTTCAAAAGATCGCCCATTTCACGGAGCGCATGCTGAGCTTGCGCAACGGCCATGCCATAACCCGGCACGATGATGACTTTGCTGGCGTTCCTCATAATGAAAGCCGCATCATCGCCGCTGCCGGATTTAACGGCTTTGCCTTCGCCGCCACCGCCAGCCGCTGGGCCAGCAACTTCACCGCCAAAACCACCGAGCAGAACGTTAAAGATCGACCGGTTCATGCCTTTACACATGATATAGCTCAAAATCGCACCAGAGGAGCCGACAAGCGCACCTGTGACGATCAACGCGGTATTGCTAAGGGTAAAGCCAATACCGCACGCCGCCCAACCTGAATAGGAGTTCAGCATTGAGACCACGACCGGCATATCGGCACCGCCGATCGGCAAGATGATTGTGAAGCCGAGGATTATCGACAATGCGACTACAGCCCAGAACGCATTCGGATCATTCGATTGCACCAACCATACAACGGATGCGACCAGGGCAATGCCGAGAAGAGCGTTCAGCGCGTGTTGGCCGGTAAATACCAAAGGCGATCCACTGAGGACGCCTTGCAGCTTACCAAAAGCGATCAGCGAGCCTGAGAAGGTAATCGCACCAATCGCCGCGCCGACCGACATCTCAATTAGGCTGGCAGCCTGAATGTTGCCAAGTACGCCAATGCCATAAGCTTCGGGTGCAAAAAACGCTGCTGCTGCGACAAACACCGCAGCCAAACCAACGAGTGAGTGGAAGGCCGCGACCAATTGCGGCAACGCCGTCATCTCAATTTTAAGAGCAACCACGGTTCCGATCGCACCACCGATGACAACACCGGCAATAATCAACTCGAAGCTCATAACGGTTGGATCCGCAAGCGTGGTACCGATGGCAATGACCATGCCGATGACACCAAGGCCAACACCTCTACGGGCGCTTTCCGGTGAGCTTAATCCGCGCAATGCTAAAATGAAGCAGACTGCTGCCGCGAGATAGGCAAATCCTGTGATTGACTCGCTCATTTGCCGGCCTCCACTTTTTTAGGTTTCTTTTTAAACATCGCCAACATTCGGTTGGTGACAATAAATCCACCAAAGATGTTCACCGATGCCAAAATCACGGCAGCAAAGCCCATGACTTTGGAGAACCCCATATCAGCCGGCCCGGCTGCAATCAGCGCGCCAACGATGATCACGGAAGATACCGCGTTGGTCACACTCATCAGCGGCGAGTGCAACGCGGGTGTCACACTCCAAACCACAAAAAATCCAATAAACACGGCCAGAACAAAGACCGTAAACATAAATATAAAAGGATCGCCGGATGACGCGGCCTCTGCTGCTTTAGCAGCCAATTTATCTGTACTCATGATTAACTTCCTTCGCCGGTAAGGCGAGGATGGACAACTTTGCCATCCTTACACACCAGCGTTCCTTGAATGATTTCGTCTTCCCAGTCGATGTTGAGAGATTTGGTCTCTGGATCAACGAGAGGCGTGATGAAGTTGACGAGATTTTTAGCAAATAGCTGACTTGCGTCTTCAGCAATCCGGCTCGGCACATTGGCATGACCTATAATGCTGACACCGTCTTTTTTGACGATTTTGCCGAGTTCAGAAAGCGGGCAATTGCCGCCGGCCTCAACAGCCAGATCAACAATTACCGCTCCGTCCGGCATTGAGGCGACCATTTCTGCCGTCACCAGCACAGGAGCTGAGCGACCTGGGATAAGTGCTGTCGTAATAACCACATCTTGCTTTTTGATATGTTCGGCAACAACTTGCTTTTGCTTTTCGAAATATTCCGGCGGCATTTCCTTGGCATATCCACCTTCGGTCTGCGCATCTTTTTCCATTTCAGGATCAACTTCGAGGAATTTACCACCCAAGCTTTCGACTTGTTCTTTGGTTGCCGGCCTGACATCGGTTGCGGTGACAACCGCGCCCAGGCGCTTGGCAGTGGCAATCGCCTGCAACCCTGCGACACCCACACCCATGATAAAGACCTTTGCCGGTCGGATTGTTCCCGCTGCTGTCATCATCATTGGATAAGCTCGGCCCAATTCAGAGGCTGCATCCAGCACAGCTTTATAGCCAGCCAGATTACTTTGTGAGGAAAGGATATCCATCGATTGCGCCCGCGTGATGCGCGGCAACAACTCCATCGCAAATGCCGTGACCCCGGTCGCTGCCAGTTTTTCCATCGCTTCGATATTGCCAAGCGCCGATAGGCTGGCGATGAGAATAGTACTGCTGGTATATTGCGACAAATCGTCCCCGGCGTCCGCCACCGGGCCTCTTATTTTAAGAACAATGTCGCTTCCTTGAATGGCTGAACTAGCATCCGAGCTAATTGTTGCGCCCGCTTCTTTCAAAGCGTCATCGCTAAACGAGGCGCCCTCTCCGGCACCGGCTTCAATGGTGACATCAAATCCTAAAGCGTTAAGTTTTTTAATAGAATCGGGTGAGGCCGCGACGCGTAACTCATCTGAGAGCCGCTCCTTGGGCACTGCAATTTTCATTCTTTTCCCCCTGGAATATCGGTTGGGATTGAGTTTAGACTTTTGACCAAAAAACTGGGCGTAAGATGACGATTTTAAGGGGATTTACAAGCGTCAATATGACAGAGAAAATCGACATTTTAAGCTGGTTTCGTCAGGTGAACTTTCTTAAACACCGCCGCTTGGTTCTTCGCCAGTGTTTTCTCATCAAAATCGTCGATCAATTCGTGGAAAATTTGATGCCAATTCACTTCTGCCCGTAAATGGGTGAAGACCGAACCCAGGCCAATGGCAGCGCGGTCCATCAGCACAAATTCCGGTGGCGGCGCAATTCCGCCGATGCGATGAAGTTCTTCGCGCACTTTATGGGCAACGCCCCGGCCATAGGCACCATCGCGCTCCTGAATATGGCGAACCCTGTCTTCAAGCAAGGGGGCGTAAACAAATTCTGCCCATATATTCAGGATATCGATTGTTTCCTGATTGAGATTTTCAAAGCCCCAGGTCTCGTAGGCGTGAACTGCCAAGTCGGGATTATCGTCTCTAAGCGCCATATAAAGATTGATCACGCCGCTCACAAAAGAAGGCTCAAACACGCGAATGCAGCCATAATCCAGCAGATTGATCGAGCCATCTTCGCGCACAGTATAATTTCCGAGATGAGGATCGCCGTGGATCACACCGTAATTGTACAGCGGCACATACCAGGCCCGAAACATGTTGAGCGCCACCTTGTTTCGATCCGCGGCATCTGGATGTTGCTCGATATAGGGAAGCAACGGTGTCCCCTCAAGCCACGTCATACTGACCAGACGTTCGGTGCAAAGCTCTTCAACGACTTCCGGCACATGCACCTGTATTTCGCCGCTGAGCATTTCCTGATAAAGCCGGATCTGTTTGGCCTCTCGAACATAATCCAATTCTTCCCGCAGGCGCGCCGACAGTTCTTTGTGAATGGCCGTCGGATCAATCGCCTTGTCATAGCGGCGATAGATATCAAATACCAATTTCAACTGGCGCAGATCGGCCTCAACAACAGATTGCATGTCAGGGTACTGAAGTTTGCAGGCGATTTCGCGGCCCTCTAAAGTCTTTGCCTTATGAACCTGGCCGAGCGACGCCGCCGCCGCTGCTTCCTGCCCAAAATCAGATAATTTGGAATGCCAGTCGTCCCCCAGCTCGCCCGACATCCGCCGTTTAACAAATCGCCACCCCATAGACGGCGCATTGGCCTGGAGCTCCGCCAATTGATCGGCGTATTCGGGCGGCAGTGCATTTGGGATTGTTGAAAGGATTTGTGCGACTTTCATCACCGGGCCTTTCAGACCACCCAGAGCAACCTTTAAATCCGATGCGTGCTCTAATCGATCAATTTTAATCCCGAGATAGCGCTCGCCGGCCAAACGCGCAGCGAGACCGCCAACCGCCTTGCCGACTTTCGCATACCGCCGTACCCGTCCACCTAAATTGTTTTCATCGGCCATAGGATACCTTAGAGGCTTTGCTCCAACTCGTCGACAAAGCCCGACACAACACCCAGCCCGCGCTGCCAAAAGGCAGGATCGCTGGCATCTAACCCAAAGGGTGCCAGCAATTCCTTGTGCCGCAGCGTGCCGCCGGCCTTTAACATGTCGAGATATTTATCGCGGAAACCTGGATGACCTTCTTGGAAAACGTCATAGAGCGAATTCACCAGACAATCACCAAAGGCATAAGCATAAACGTAGAAAGGAGAATGGATAAAGTGCGGAATGTAGGCCCAGAAATGGCGATATTCCTCATCAAAGCGGAACGCCGGGCCGAGGCTTTCGGTTTGAACATCCATCCATATCTCGCCTAGACGATCGGCGCTAAGCTCGCCTTTGCGGCGCTCATCATGAAGCCGTTCTTCAAATGTATAAAAAGCAACCTGGCGGACAACCGTGTTCAACATGTCCTCAACTTTGGAGGCCAACATAATCCGGCGCTGTTTTTCATCCGCCGCCGCATCTAACATGCCCCTAAAGGTCAGCATTTCACCGAAGACAGACGCGGTTTCCGCCAATGTGAGCGGCGTGTCCGAGAGAAAATGCCCGTGCGGGGCCGCTAATATTTGGTGCACACCATGCCCCAACTCATGCGCCAAGGTCATCACATCACGCGTTTTGCCATGATAATTCATGAGAATATAAGGATGGGCAGACGGCACTGTGGGATGCGAAAAAGCACCTGAGTCTTTACCCTCCCTGGGATCGGCATCAATCCAAGATTTATCAAAAAACTGCTCGGCAATTTCGCCCAATTGTGGTTCAAACGCGTTATAGGATTTGAGGACAGTTTCTTTAGCATCGCTCCAAGAAATTTTAGCATCATCCGATTCCGGCAGCGGCGCATTGCGATCCCAGTAATCCATCACTTCCACACCAAGCCATTTTGCTTTTAATTTGTAATATCGATGAGCAAGATTTTCGTAACTGTCTTTGACCGCAGTGGCCAAGGCATCGACCACCTCATCTTCGACCTGATTTGAGAGGTTGCGGCTGGAGACTGGGCGCGGCAGCTTGCGCCAGCCATCTTCGATCTCTTTGTCCTTGGCGAGCGTATTGGTGATCAGAGAAAAAAGTTTGATATTTTCATCAAGCCCCTTACCAAAAGATTTGGCGGCTTTTTTACGAACAGCGCCGTCAGGATCAGACATGCGGCTCATGATTTCGCTGTTCGAGATTTTCCGGCCATCAACGTCAAAGCGTAACCCGGCCATGGTTTCATCAAACAGGCGCGACCAGGATGACCGCCCGGTTACCGATTTTTCATGCAGCAGCTTTTCTAATTCATCGCTAAGCTGATACGGCTTAAAAATGCGAATGGTATCCAGCCAGGGCGCATATTTGGCGGCGCTCGGGTCCTTTAATTGCGATGTGAGCTTTTCATCCTCAATGCGGTTTAGCTCCAACTCAAAGAACAGCGTATCAGATGAAATCTCAGTCGCCCGCTCGTTCATGTTTTGGTAGAACGCTGCAACTTCGGAATCTTCAGCATGCGCGGCAAACAAAAGCTGCGCATAAGACATCACCCGCGAAAGCACCTCACCTAAATCTTCATATTCCTGTATCGCCTGCCCCAGACCAGCACCGTCTAGATCAGCCAATTTACCCTGATATTTATCAGCGAAGGATTTAGCGCCTTTAGCAGAATGACCTAGATCCTGTTTTATTTTAGGATCATCCGGATTGTTGTAGAGATCATTCAAATCCCAGCTCGGAATTACTTCGGTTGAAGCGGAAGCGATCATAAATTATTATCCTTATCATTGTTCGATTTGGCCCAGAATTATGCTACATGGTCTGGATTAGATATCTGGTATACAATCGATATAGGTCAAATGTTCGGATGCTTCAAATCCGCATGGCTAAATAGGGGAAAAAACATGAATACTTGGCCAAGTTTGATCGCCATGTTCTTCGAACAAGCCGAAAAACTGGGAGAAAAGCCCTTTTTATGGGCAAAAAAGGATGGCTCATATCAAGCTCTTAACTGGCGTGAATCTGCGGAGATTGTTTCGGCTTTAGCGCGCGGCCTAAAAGCGCTCGGCATTAATGAAGGTGACCGAGTTGTACTTTGCTCGGAAAATCGCCCGGAATGGCCCCTCGCCCACCTCGCTATTATGGCGGCGGGCGGCATAACAGTTCCCGCCTATACGACAAACACAGTCAACGATCATACTCATATTTTATCGAATAGTGGTGCCAAGGGTGCCATTGTTTCAACCAAAGAACTGGCAAAGAAACTTGTTCCAGCAGCGCATCAAACCGGTGATGTAAGTTTTATCATTTCTGTTGAAGATTTGGAAATCAGCCAGTCGCCAGGACCAGACATCCACACGTGGGATGCTATTGTCGAAAAAGGCGAAGCCGAGCCGGATGCAATTGCCGAATATGTAGCCACTGTTTCCCGCGAAGATACTGCTATTGTTATTTATACGTCGGGTACAGGTGGGGCGCCCAAGGGCGTAATATTGCCGCACCGGGCCATCATGCATAATTGCCGTGGGGCCTATGATGCGATTCTGGAATTAGGGTTGGATGACGAAGTTTTTCTCTCTTTCCTGCCGCTTTCACATTCCTATGAATATACCGCTGGTATGTGCTTTCCGATTTTTATCGGCGCGCAAATTTATTTTTCTGAAGGTATCGAGCATCTTTCCAAAAATATGGCTGAAGCAAGACCCACTATTATGACGGCGGTGCCGCGCTTGTATGAAATGATGCATGCCAGAATTACCAAAGGCATAAAGGCAGCCGGTGGCCTCAAAGAAAAACTATTCATGAAAGCTATAACGCTCGGTACCAAGAAATATGAAAACCCGGGCAGTCTTACAATGGGCGAGAAAATCACCGATGCCCTCGTCGATAAATTGGTGCGAGACAAAGTGCGGGGCAATTTCGGGGGGCGTCTAAAAGTTTTGGTTTCGGGTGGAGCGCCCTTAAACACAGACATTGGAATATTTTTTACTGCCCTTGGTCTCACGCTTCTGCAAGGCTACGGCCAAACGGAATCCGCCCCTGTTATCAGCGTTAATCGCCTCAATTTGGTTAAAATGGAAACCGTTGGACCGCCGCTATTTGAAACCGAGGTGAAAATTGCAGAGGACGGCGAAATACTCGTGCGCGGCGACTTGCTTATGACCGGGTATTGGCAGAACGACGAAGCCACCAATGAGGTGATTAAAGATGGCTGGCTCCATACCGGCGACGTTGGTCATATGGATGAGGACAACTACATTCAAATTACCGACCGCAAAAAAGATATTATCGTTAATTCCGGCGGCGACAATCTTTCGCCCCAACGCCTCGAAGGCTTTCTCACGTTGGAACCCGAAATCGCTCAAGCCATGGTCTATGGAGATAGAAAGCCGCACATCGTGGCGCTAATTGTACCGGATGGAGAATTTGTATCGGAATGGGCGAATGAAACCGGAAATTCCGCTGAGCTATCCAGTATCATCGAAAATGAAGATTTCCATCGCAACATCAGCGAAGCTATCGACCGGGTAAATGAACATCTATCAATTATCGAGCGCGTGCACAGATTTGTTCTCATTGATCAGGAATTTACCGTCGACAATGAAATGATGACGCCAACGCTAAAAGTGCGTCGCCACGTCATTACCGAAAAATATGGCGAGCGACTTGAAGCGCTTTACGGTCATTAGGCCGCTATAGTTTTAAGACAAAGGCGAGCAAAAACGGCAAAGTCGCAAACGAAAATAATGTCGATGTCACAACCAAGCCAGCAACCTCATCTGGATTGGTATTGTAGCGCATGGCCAGCATATAATTGAATACGGCGGCCGGCATC
>Ga0209554_1000888_pt1 | contig 24244 bp, 20 predicted proteins | sample MarorgKNORR_S2LV_5_FD_188221 | JGI IMG/M metagenome (GOLD analysis project Ga0209554, IMG submission 188221) | Marine microbial communities from the Southern Atlantic Ocean, analyzing organic carbon cycling - Bottom_A/KNORR_S2/LV (SPAdes) (version 2) | ecosystem: Environmental > Aquatic > Marine... | reverse complement strand
AGTATATACATCAGATCAAGGCTTTTATCTTGGTGAACATGGATGGTTTGATAAGAGATTTATTTATGACGAATCTTTTAAAATACCATTACTGATTAAATGGCCAAATGTCATTAAGCCAGGAACAACCAATGAGGAGATGGTTCAAAATTTAGATTTTGCTCAAACATTTTTAGAAGCAGCTATGATTGAAGCTCCTGATGATATGCAAGGTGAAAGTATTATTCCATTATTAAAAGGAGATGTTGAGAAATGGAATAGGGATGCAGTTTATTATCATTATTATGAATACCCTTCTGTTCATATGGTAAAAAGACATTATGGTATTGTAAATAAAGAATATAAGTTGGTTCATTTTTATTATGATGTAGATGAGTGGGAATTATATGATAGAATTAATGATCCTAATGAAATGGCAAATGTATATAACAATCCATATTATAAAGATATTGTAAAGGAATTAACTGAAGAATTATATGAACTTAGAAAGAAGTATAAAGATTCAAAAGAACTTGATCAAAAATATCTTTACTAATTAATCATTTTAATCTTTTAAGCCCTTTCCTTGGTAAGGAGGAGGTCACGAGTTCAATTCTCATCATTGGCTCATCTAATTACAATCTAGAGAAATTGTAACATTAGTTTAATTCAATCCTTGTTGGAGTATCTTTTCCTTGAATAATAGAGAGTATTCCCTTTGCAATTAGTTTAGTTGTCTCTTTAATAGTGAATATATCTAGAGTTTTATATTCATCCGAAACCCTATGATAGTCAGAGTCTTTTTCCATTGGAGTAGTTGAAAAAGTATGAGCAGGTATGCCTAGTTTTGCTAATGCTGCATTGTCAGATCTAAAAAATAATTTTTCCTTTATATAAGGATCAGGAAAAACTTTAAAATTTGTATTAGAAAGATTTTTTTGAATAATTTCTCCAAGATCTGAACGATCGAAACCAGTTATCCATGCTGTTTTTTGACCATAGGGAGATTCTTTACCAATCATTTCAATATTAATTCCTGCTACAATATCATTTGGGTTGATTTGTTTACCAAAATATCGTGATCCAACTAATCCAAATTCTTCTGCAGTGAATGCTACAAAAACTATGCTTCTTTCATTGTTATCTAATTTTTTAAAATATTCTGCTAAAGCTAATACTGCAGTTACCCCAGAAGCATTATCATTTGCTCCGTTGTAAATATTATCACCTTCCTTTTTATGATCTATTCCTAAATGATCATAATGTGCAGAAATTATAACGTATTCATTGGGCAAACTCTTTCCTTTTAGAACGCCAATTACATTATATACTGACATTTCGTCTGATTTCAGATAAACATTCCTGTAATAATTAGGTCGACGCTTTTTTCTGAAAATAAAATTTTCTCGATAGGAATTTAAAGTGTCATATTTTGTTAGTCCAATTCTATCAAATTCTGACTCTATATATTTAGCAGCCCTTTCAATCCCTTCAGAGCCAGCTCTTCTTCCTTCCATTTTATCATCTGATAGCGTAGAAAGGTGTTTGCTAACTAGTCTTTTATTGATTATTGCATCATTACTACATGATGACAGAGTGATAAAAACTATAACAAGTAATTTATTAATCATAATTAAATATCCATTATTTTATTAAATTGTGGGAAATTACTGTTTTGAATAAACCTTTACTAATTATTTTATTTTTATTTTCATTTAATTTTCTTTCGGCACAGCAATGGAAAGAAATGATTAATGATCCTTCAATAAATGTATATGAAGTAGTTGCTGAAGCAGAATCTTATTTTCAAAATATTGACAAAAATGCTAAAGGTTCTGGCTGGAAAAAATATCAAAGATGGCTATATGAAAATGAACCCAAATTTTATCCTTCAGGTGATAGAAGTAATGTAGATCCCTATTTCGTTTCTAAAGAGTTTAAAAACTTTTTAAAAAATAATAGTAAGCAAGAAAAATCTCTTTTTGATAACGGATGGGAAGAACTTGGACCTTATTATATTGAACAAGTAACTGGACATTATGCTGTTGGTTTAGGGAGAGTTGAATCGTTTTATTCAGACCCTAATGATTCTAATAGAATATATTTAGGATCAAGAAGTGGCGGATTTTGGAGGACAATAGATGGTGGGAATAGCTGGACTAATACAACTGATTTTTTATATGCAGCTGGTGTAAATACTATAGCAGTTTCACCCAATAACCCAAATCATGTTCTTATAAACGTGAGAAACTCAAATAATGGTGTTACGCATGGAATCTATCAGTCTCAGGATGGAGGAGATACATGGAACATAACCAATTTCAATCCAGATAATCTTGGCTGGGGAGGTTTAGGAACTTATAATAGTATTTATAAGATTGTATATCATCCAACTATACCAGATTTAGTATTTATTGGCACATCGGAAGGCTTATTTCGATCAACAGATAATTTAAATACATGGACAAATTCAGCTACAGGAAATTCTTGGGAATGGGACTATGATTTTACTCAAATTAATTTTCATCCAACAGATGAAAACATTATATATGCTGCAACTTATAATGAGAATTCAAAAATATATATTTCTAATGATGGAGGATTAACATTTAGTGACTCTAATACTATCTCTGGAAATTCTAGTAATATTAAATTGTCTGTTTCTGCTGCATGTACTGATTGTATTTATGTAGGAAGTAGTAGTGGTGTTTGGAAGTCAACAGATAATGGCCAAAATTTTACTCTTATTTCTAATCCTGGAATTAGTAATTACGGCGCTTTTGCGGTGAGTGATGTTGATACCAATTATATGCTATTTGGTGATATAGATACCCATATTAGCTCTGATGAAGGATTAACATTTAATCAAGTTACTTATTGGAATACGGGAAATGCAAATTATAATACTACAGGAACTTATGTGCATGCAGACATTAGAGGTTCTAGGTCTGAAAATGGAGTATTTTGGGTTAATACTGACGGATTTTTATGTAAGAGCTTAGATAATGGAGCTACGTGGCAAATATATGAGGGTCAATCGATTCGTGAGAATTATTGTCTTGGATTAAGTCAATCTAATCATGAAAGAACCATATCTGGTTCTCAAGATAATGGAACAAGTATAAAGACTGAAAATTCATGGATTGAATTTTATGGTGCAGATGGTATGGAAGGAATTATACATCCTTTGAATGATGACTGGATGATTGGAAGTTTTCAATTTGGAGGAAAAAGAAGAACAAAAGATGGGGGATTAACACAAGGTGGTATTAATCCTAGTGGTTTCGATGGAAACTGGATAGCTCCTTTACTATATGACCCTAACAATCAAATGAGAATTTTTGCTATGGATGATATGGTATATAGTAGTGATGATTTTGGTTCATCCTGGGAACAACGTGGTACACCAAGTTTTTCAGGTGATATATCAAGAGCAGCAATTGCTGAAAACAACTCAAATATCCTAGTTGTTTCTAATTATCAGGCAATTGAAAAATCTATTGATGGTGGATATACATACACTGATATTAAAGGGTCTCTTCCAAATCAATTTATTACTGATATTGCTTTTGATCCTAATGATGACAATGTTATTGTGGTCACTTATGGAAATTACAATTATGACAACAATAAAGTATTTATTACAATTGATCAAGGAGCATCATGGCAGAATATAACTTATAATCTAGGCAATATTCCCGTAAGGTCTGTTGTAATTGACCATACAGATGCTTCAACAATATATCTTGGTACTGAGATTGGGGTTTACAAAAAGTCTATGTCAGAAAATTCTTGGACCTTATATAATCAAGACTTGCCTAACATGTCAGTACTTGAATTAGAAATAATGTACGGATCAAATACACTTCGTGCAGCCACTTGGGGAAGAGGATTATGGGAATTTACCTTAGATGGCAGACAAAGTTTCCCGTCAATATTAACTACTAGAATCACAAACCAACCTACAGATACTCAACCAAAAGTTGATATAGATCAGTTTGTAACATCAACTATTTCTTATGATGGAGAAATAGCAAATGCTTACATTCAATGGTCAACTGATATATCGAGTGTAGTAAATACTACCACAATGATAAACACTTCTGATATTACGTGGGTTACTGATTCTCCAATACCTAATCAAACAGAAGGAACAAAAGTTTATTTTAAAGTCTTCGCTGAAGGAGATAATAATGATATTACGGAGACTTACAGATATATGTATGAAGTTAAGGCCAATGTTCTTTGTACACCATCCATGGATTGTTCCTATAATGATGGATTTCAGTTAGTTCAAGTAGGTGATATAAATAATCCTTCAGGATGTGAAGGTTATGGAGATTTCATGGATTTATCAACTGATTTGGAGCAAGGTTCAAATAATCAGATGACTGTTACAACAGGTTATGGTGATCAGTATGTAAAAGTTTGGATAGATTACAATGATGATTTAGATTTCACCTCAGATGAGGTTGTTATAGATAATTATGTAATTGCGCCTGGCCAGGCTGCAGGATCTTATACTGAAACAATTGATTTCGTAATTCCTGAAAATGCTACTCTAGGAGAGCATATTTTGAGAGCTAAAACTAATTGGAGTGGCGATGTTCCTGCAGATGCATGTGATGAGACTCAATATGGTGAAACAGAGGATTATATGGTAAATATTATTGAATCGTCCTTAGGATTGATTGAAAACAATTTTGAGTATAAACCTTTAGTATATCCTAATCCTACTGTTGGAAATCTCTCGATTGATTTAGGAATTATTTATAATAATGTTTCAATAACATTAACTGATATAAATGGAAGAATAATTCAATTTAAGAATAATCTATATGGAAGATTCTTTGACTTAGAAATAGATAATTCATCAGGCATGTATCTTCTAATAGTTGAATCTGAAAAAAATAAAGCTGTGATTCGAATTATTAAGAATTAGAAGCTATAATTATTAATAAAAACTACTTCTAATATTAAAGGCTGCAGCAATAATATCTACTCTTGAAATTATTCCTAAAATTTTATTTGATTCCATTACTGGAAATCTTTTTCTTTTTAGTTTTAAAAATTTTTCAGCAGCATCAAAAATTGTTTCATTCGGCAAAATAGAATCTACACTTTCAGTCATGTACTTTGAAACAGTAGTCTTTGACATTGGCATATTATAATATCTACTATCAACAATTTGCTTCATTAAATCTGTTTCTGATATAATACCAATTAGTTTTCCAGACTTATTAATTACAGGAGCTCCGGATATTTTCTTTTCTAGTAAAATTCTTTTCACTTCAAATATAGAATCTGATTTATGAAATGTAATTACTTCTTTAGACATATAATCTTTGACTAGAATATTTTGTAAAGATTTTCTAACTATTTTTTTAGTTGGACTTTTAAAATTAATTACTGACATAGATATAAAATACAAAAAAAAATTGACTTCACTTTTTGTATTATTGATTATCAATCTTTAACAAGAGCAACTAATACAGTTTTATATTCGTAATTTTTAATTTTATACTCATGAAAAAAAATCTAATTTTTCAATATAATGCCCTATATTTATCCTCATTATTATTAATAAAACAATCAGTTATGAATTTTTTTTTACTTCTTTTAATTGCAGTTTTTTTTATAAAATAAGAAGAAATGAAACTAATTAAAAGAATTTCAATTTACATTATGTGCTTTTTTTATGTAAAAACCGGAATTGATCATTTTGTTAATCCAGAGTATTATTTAAATATAGTTCCGTCATATCTGAAATTTCACTATGAATTAGTGCTTATTAGTGGGTTTTTTGAAATTTTATTTGGAATAGGATTATTAACTAAATATCGAAAATATTCTGCTATAGGGTTGATTCTTCTGTTAATTGCAGTTTTTCCAGCTAATATATTTCTAATACAGAATGAGCATGCACAAACTGCAATGAATATTGACAAAAATACGGCTATTATTAGGGCTCCATTTCAGCTAGTTTTTATTGCAATTGCATATTGGCATAGTAGGTAAAAAAAACAATAAATTTCTACTGATTTTACTTCCCTGAAAAAAAAAATAGAAATTTAGTTGCTTAATTAAGCATAAAAAATTATATTTGCGCACATTTTAAAAGCTAAAAAAATTATACTATGGCAAAGGAAAAATTTGATCGTTCAAAACCTCACCTAAATATAGGTACAATTGGACACGTAGATCACGGAAAAACTACACTTACTGCTGCTATTACTACTGTATTAGCAAATGCTGGTTTAGCAGATAAAAGAGACTTTGATACAATTGATAATGCCCCTGAAGAAAAAGAAAGAGGTATTACAATTAACACATCTCACGTTGAGTATTCGACAGAAAGCCGTCATTATGCACACGTTGATTGTCCTGGTCATGCCGATTATGTAAAGAATATGGTTACTGGTGCTGCCCAAATGGATGGAGCTATTCTTGTTGTTGCCGCAACAGATGGCCCAATGCCACAAACACGTGAGCATATCCTTTTAGGCCGTCAGGTTGGTATTCCTAGAATTGTTGTATTTATGAATAAAGTTGATATGGTTGATGACGATGAGTTATTAGAACTAGTTGAAATGGAAATTCGTGAATTATTAACATTCTATGAATATGATGGAGATAATACTCCTGTTATAGCTGGGTCTGCATTGGGAGCTCTAAATGGTGAGCAAAAATGGATTGATTCACTTATGGAATTAATGAAAAATGTTGATTCATGGATTGAATTACCTAAACGTGATGTTGATAAACCTTTCTTAATGCCTATTGAGGATGTTTTCTCAATTACAGGTAGAGGTACTGTAGCAACTGGTAGAATTGAAACGGGTGTTGCAAATACTGCAGATACAGTTGATATCATTGGTATGGGAGCAGAGAAATTAACTTCTACTGTTACTGGTGTTGAAATGTTTAGAAAGATATTAGATAGAGGTGAAGCTGGTGATAATGTTGGTATTTTGTTAAGAGGTATTGAAAAAACTGATATTAGAAGAGGAATGGTGATTTGTAAGCAAGGATCTGTTACTCCACATAAGAAATTTAAGGCAGAAGTTTATATTTTAAAGAAAGAAGAGGGAGGAAGACATACTCCATTCCATAACAACTACAGACCTCAGTTTTATGTTAGAACAACTGATGTTACTGGAACAATTGATTTACCATCTGGTGTTGAGATGGTTATGCCTGGAGATAATTTAACAATTAATGTTGAATTAATTCAGTCAATTGCAATGAATGTTGGATTACGTTTTGCTATTCGTGAAGGTGGTAGAACAGTAGGTGCTGGACAGGTAACTGAGATCGTAGAATAATAAAATCCATAAATAATTTAATGTTAAGGTGTTTTGTTTCGTTAACGAAATACCTTGACTTATGTTTACGGGTTTAGCTCAGTTGGTAGAGCACTGGTCTCCAAAACCAGGTGTCGGGAGTTCGAGCCTCTCAACCCGTGCAAAAAAAATAATATGTTAGGAATTTTAAAATATTTTAAGGAATCATTTGAAGAACTAAAGAATCACGTTAGTTGGCCAAGCTTTAATGAAGGTTTAGAACTAACAGTATTAGTTGCGGTTTTTTCTATAATTTTTTCTATAATTATATGGGGATTAGATAGTGTTTTCAGTAGGATAATTAAGGAATATTTTAATTTGATAAATTAATACCAATGGCAGAGAACAATTCAGAAAATAAGTGGTATGTTGTTAGAGCTGTAAGTGGCCAAGAAAACAAAATTAAAACCTACATTGAAAATGAAATTTCTAGGTTAGGTATGAATACTTTTGTAGAGGAAATTCTTGTTCCGCAAGAAAAAGTTGTTCAAATAAGAAATGGAAAGAAGGTTACAAAAGATAAAACATATTTTCCTGGTTATATTATGATTAAAGCCAATTTATCTGGAGAAATCCCACATATAATCAAATCTATAACAAATGTTATAGGTTTTTTAGGAGAAACTAAGGGTGGAGAGCCTATTCCTATGAGACAGGCTGAAGTAAATAGAATGTTAGGTAAAGTAGATGAATTGTCACTTCAGGATGGAACCAATATTATTCCATTCATTCATGGTGAAAATGTTAAAGTTATTGATGGACCATTTAATGGGTTTGATGGAACAATTGAAAAAATAAATGAAGAAAAAAGAAAACTTGAAGTAATGGTTAGAATTTTTGGGAGAAAAACTCCTTTGGAATTGAGCTATATGCAAGTTGAAAAGCTATAAAAATAAATGTTACAGAGATTTATGATTTTGTTGCTTCCAAATTAAAATCATAAAAACTTAAATTAATGTTATGTCAAAAGAAATAAGTAAAGTTATTAAGTTGCAAGTTAGAGGTAGTGCTGCTAATCCTTCTCCTCCTGTAGGTCCTGCCTTAGGAGCAGCTGGTGTCAACATCATGGAATTTTGTAAGCAATTTAATTCAAGAACTCAGGATAAGCCTGGAAAGCTATTACCTGTAGTTATTACTATTTACAAGGATAAATCTTTTGAGTTTATAATAAAAACACCACCTGCAGCTGTTCAATTAAAAGAAGCTGCAAAAGTAAAAAAGGGATCTGGAGAGCCTAATATTAATAAAGTTTCAAAAGTATCTTGGAATCAGATAAAGACAATTGCTGAGGGCAAAATGGTAGATTTAAATGCATTTACTGTTGAATCAGGAATGAAAATGATCGCTGGTACTGCAAGATCAATGGGAATAGATGTTAAAGGAGGGCAACCACCTAAATAATTTCAATTTAGAATGAGCAAATTAACAAAGAACAGAAAATCTGTAATTGAAAAAATTGATAACAGTAAACTATATACATTAGAAGAGGCATGTGCTCTTTTAAAGGATATAACTACTACAAAATTTGATGCTTCAGTAGATTTAGCTATTAGATTAGGAGTTGATCCTAAAAAAGCTAATGAAATGATTAGAGGAGTCGTTTCTTTACCTCATGGTACAGGTAAAGACATGAAAGTTTTAGCTTTGGTTACACCAGACAAGGAAGATGAAGCAAAAAAAGCAGGTGCGGATTACGTAGGCTTAAATGAGTATCTAGAAAAAATAAAAAAGGGATGGACTGATGTAGATGTTATAGTTACTATGCCTAGTGTTATGGGTAAGTTAGGACCATTAGGTCGTGTTTTAGGTCCAAGAGGCTTAATGCCAAACCCAAAAACTGGAACTGTAACCATGGACATTGGTAAGGCTATTTCCGATGTTAAATCAGGTAAAATAGACTTTAAGGTAGATAAAGCAGGAATTATTCATGCTGCTATTGGAAAAGTATCTTTTGCTGTTGATAAAATAGCTGGAAATGCTAATGAATTAATTCAGACAATAGTTAAGCTTAAGCCAAACTCATCTAAAGGAACGTATTTGAAGAGCATTTATATTTCATCAACTATGAGTCCAAGTTTAGCAATAGACCCGAAAATTTAGAATTGAATTATGACAAGAGAAGAAAAATCTAGAGCAATTACAGAGATAACAGATCTGTTATCTCAGAATGAGATTATTTATTTGACAGATATTTCTGGACTTAATTCTACAGAAACATCTAATCTAAGAAGACTGTGCTTTAAATCAGGAGTTAAACTCGAAGTAATGAAGAATACACTTCTTGAAAAAGCAATGACGGATTTAGATAAGGATTTTGGGGGTCTTTTAGAAACTCTTAAAGGAAATACTTCAGTAATGTTATCTGATGTTGGAAATGCTCCAGCAAAGGTTATTAAAGATTTTAGAAAAAAATCTGACAGACCTATTTTAAAAGGAGCAATTATTAAAAATGACATATACTTAGGTGATGAAAAATTAGAACTTTTATTTTCAATAAAATCAAAAGAAGAGCTTATAGGAGAAATAATTCTATTATTGCAGTCACCAGTAAAAAATGTTATTTCAGCATTAAAATCTAGTAGTAGCAAGTTATCAGGAATTATCCAGACTTTATCTAATAGAGAAGAAAAATCAACTAATAAGGAGACTTCTGTTGAGGCACCTACTGAGGAGGCTTCTGCTGAGGATGACTCTGAAGAAACAAATAAAAAAGAAAATTAAAATTAAATATTAACAAGAAATTACTTAAAAATAGAAAAAATGGCAGATTTAAAAACTTTCGCAGAACAGTTAGTTAACTTATCAGTAAAAGAGGTAAGTGAATTGGCTGATATTTTAAAAGATGAATACGGAATAGAACCAGCTGCAGCAGCTGTGGCAGCTCCTTCAGCTGCAGCAGATGTAGGTGATGCTGGAGATGAAGTCAAATCAGAATTTGATGTGATTATTAAAGCTGCTGGAGCCTCAAAGCTTGCTGTAGTTAAATTAGTTAAGGAATTAACTGGTTTAGGTCTAAAAGATGCTAAGGAATTAGTAGATGGAGCACCTAAGACTATAAAAGAAGCTGTTGGCAAGGATGAGGCTGAAGGAATGAAGAAATCATTAGAAGAAGCTGGTGCTGAGGTTGAACTTAAATAAGTTCAACATATAAAAGTTCATAGGTATTGATGTTAAGAATTTATCTTAACATCAATACCTGTTTGTGCTTAAAGATAACCGTAACATATTTTAAAATTTAAACTTATATAATAGATGTCATCAAAAAGAACAGAAAGAGTTAATTTTTCATCACTGAAAAACTCAATGAATTATCCTGACTTCTTAGATATTCAGATAAAATCATTTCAAGACTTTTTTCAATTAGAAACAAAGTCTGAGGAAAGAGAAAAGGAAGGGTTATACAATACCTTTATGGATAATTTTCCGATTTCTGATACTAGAAATCAATTTGTATTAGAATTTTTAGATTATTTTGTTGATCCACCAAGATATAATCTTCAAGAATGTATTGAGAGAGGATTAACCTATTGTGTTCCGTTAAAGGCAAGACTAAAATTATATTGTAATGATCCTGAACATGAAGATTTTGAAACAATTGTTCAAGACGTATACTTGGGAACTATTCCTTATATGACTCCAAGTGGAACTTTTTGTATTAATGGAGCTGAAAGGGTAGTTGTTTCACAACTTCATAGATCACCTGGTGTATTTTTTGGACAATCATTTCATGCAAATGGAACTAAATTATATTCTGCTCGTGTAATTCCATTTAAAGGATCATGGATTGAATTTGCTACAGATATAAATAATGTCATGTACGCATATATTGATAGAAAGAAAAAATTACCTGTAACTACTCTCTTTAGGGCAATTGGGTATGAAAGAGATAAAGATATTCTTGAAATATTTGATTTAGCAGAAGAAATTAGGGCTTCTAAAAATAATTTAAAAAAGTATTATGGTAGAAAATTAGCTGCTCGTGTTTTAAATACTTGGCATGAAGACTTTGTAGATGAAGATACAGGAGAGGTTGTGTCAATTGAAAGAAATGAAGTATTACTAGATAGAGATACTGAGATTGATAAGGAAAATGTTGAACAGATTATAGAAGCTGAAATTAAGACAGTTTTAGTTCACAAAGAGAGTAATCAGAAAGGTGAATATGCAATAATTCATAATACTCTACAAAAAGATCCTACAAACTCAGAAAAAGAAGCAGTTGAACATATTTATAGACAACTAAGAAATGCTGAACCACCAGATGAAGAAACAGCTAGAGGAATTATTGATAAGTTATTCTTTAGTGAACAAAGATATAAACTAGGTGAGGTTGGTCGATATAGAATGAATAAAAAATTAGGACTTGATATTGCTGTAGACAAGCAAGTTCTAACTAAGGAAGATATCATAACCATAATAAAGTATTTGATTGAATTAATAAATTCTAAGGCTGAAATAGATGATATAGATCACTTATCTAATAGAAGAGTAAGAACTGTGGGAGAACAATTGTCTACTCAGTTTGGTGTTGGATTAGCAAGAATGGCAAGAACTATAAGAGAAAGAATGAATGTAAGAGATAATGAGGTTTTTACTCCTATAGATTTGATAAATGCTAAAACTCTTTCTTCTGTGATAAATACGTTCTTTGGAACAAATCAATTGTCTCAGTTTATGGATCAAACAAATCCATTAGCAGAACTTACTCATAAGAGAAGATTATCTGCACTAGGACCTGGAGGACTTTCAAGGGAAAGAGCTGGTTTTGAAGTAAGAGACGTTCATTATACTCATTATGGAAGACTATGTCCAATTGAAACACCAGAAGGACCTAATATTGGATTAATCTCTTCTCTTAGTGTATTTGCTAAGATCAATAGTATGGGATTCATTGAAACTCCTTACAGAAAGGTTAATAATAGAAAAGTTGATATAAAATCAGAACCAATTTATTTAAGTGCTGAAGAAGAAGAGGAGAAATTGATTGCACAATCAAATGTTCAGATTGATGAAACTGGTAAGATTATTGATGATATGATCATTGCAAGAATGGAGGGTGATTTCCCAGTAATTGATTCTAATAAAGTTCATTATACTGATGTAGCTCCAAATCAAATTGCTTCTATATCTGCTTCATTAATCCCTTTTTTAGAACATGATGATGCAAATAGAGCATTAATGGGATCTAATATGATGAGACAAGCAGTTCCATTACTTTTACCAGAATCACCAATTGTAGGGACTGGTCTTGAAAGACAAGTAGCATCTGATTCAAGAATTCTTATTAATGCAGAGAATGATGGTGTAGTTGATTATGTTGATGCTGATAAAATTATTATCACCTATAAAAGAAATCAAGATAAAATATTGACAAGTTTTGATTCTGGAACTATTACATATAATTTAACAAAATTTAAGAAAACAAATCAAGGAACTTGTGTTAATCTTAAGCCGATTGTTTCTAAAAGAGATAAGGTTATTAAAGGTCAAGTTTTATGTGAAGGTTATGCCACAAATAATGGTGAATTAGCATTGGGTAGAAATATTAAAGTTGCATTTATGCCATGGAAGGGATATAATTTTGAGGATGCAATTGTTATTTCAGAGAAAGTTGTAAAAGATGATGTTTTTACATCAATTCATATTGATGAATATTCTCTTGATGTAAGAGATACAAAATTAGGAGATGAAGAATTAACTAGTGACATTCCAAATGTATCAGAAGAAGCTACTAAAGATTTGGATGAAAATGGTATGATTAGAATTGGAGCTGAAATTAACCCTGGGGATATTCTAATTGGAAAAATTACTCCGAAAGGTGAAAGTGATCCTACTCCAGAGGAAAAACTTCTTAGAGCAATCTTTGGAGATAAAGCAGGAGATGTTAAAGACGCATCATTAAAAGCACCACCTTCATTAAATGGTATAGTAATTGACAAGAAACTATTTGCAAAGGCAATAAAAGATAAAAGAAAAAGACTTCAAGATAAAGATGATATAAAAGAATTAGAGAGGATATTCGATGAAAAATCTGAAGATTTAAGCAATGTTTTAATTAAAAAATTGTTTAATGTAGTGTCTGGGAAAACATCACAAGGAATTTTCAACGATTTAGGAGAAGAAATTTTTCCAAAAGGAAAGAAATTTACATTAAAGATGTTAAATGCTGCTGATGATTACGCTCATTTAGTTGCAGGAAAATGGACAGGAGATGCTAATACAAATAGTTTGGTCTCTCAGATTATTCATAATTATAAGATTAAAGAAAATGATCTTAAAGGGTCATTAAGAAGAGAAAAATTTACAATTTCTGTAGGTGATGAGTTACCAGCAGGAATTATAAAATTAGCTAAAGTATATATAGCCAAGAAGAGAAAATTAAAGGTTGGAGATAAAATGGCAGGTAGACATGGTAACAAAGGCATTGTAGCTAAAATTGTAAGAGAAGAAGATATGCCATTTTTAGAGGATGGCACACCTGTAGATATTGTTTTAAATCCACTTGGAGTTCCTTCAAGAATGAATATAGGTCAGATTTTTGAGACTGTACTAGGTTGGGCGGGTAAAAAACTTGATAAAAAGTATTCAACTCCAATATTTGATGGCGCCTCATTAGATGAAATTAATGAAATTACTTCTAATGCCGGTGTTCCTAAATTTGGTCATACTTATCTATATGATGGAGGAACTGGAGAAAAATTTGATCAACCAGCTACTGTCGGAATTATATATATGTTAAAACTAGGACATATGGTTGATGATAAGATGCATTCAAGATCAATTGGACCATATTCTCTTATAACTCAACAACCACTGGGTGGTAAAGCACAATTTGGTGGACAGAGATTTGGAGAGATGGAAGTATGGGCATTAGAAGCATATGGTGCATCAAGCACCTTAAGAGAAATATTAACCGTTAAATCTGATGATGTTGTAGGAAGAGCTAAAACTTATGAATCTATAGTTAAGGGTGATCCTATGCCAAAACCTGGATTACCAGAATCATTTAATGTATTAATGCATGAACTTAAGGGACTAGCATTAGATATAAGATTAGAAGAATAATTTATTATTAATAATTTATCCATTTATTATGGCAAGAAAACAAGATAAACCAGTTTTGAAATTTAACAAGATTTCTATAGGATTAGGATCACCTGAGTCAATTTTAGCTGCATCAAAAGGAGAGGTTTTGAAACCTGAAACTATAAATTATAGAACACATAAGCCTGAAAGAGATGGTCTATTTTGTGAAAGAATTTTTGGACCTATTAAGGATTATGAATGTGCATGTGGCAAATATAAAAGAATAAGATATAGGGGAATAGTTTGTGATAGATGTGGTGTTGAAGTTACTGAGAAAAAGGTAAGAAGAGATCGAGTAGGTCATATAAATCTTGTTGTTCCTGTAGCACATATCTGGTATTTTAGATCACTACCTAATAAGATAGGTTATCTACTTGGATTACCTTCGAAGAAATTAGATATGATTATATATTACGAAAGATATGTAGTTATTCAACCTGGTATTGCTGTAAATATTGAAGGTGAGCCTGTTAGTAAGATGGATTTTTTAACAGAAGAAGAGTACTTAAATATTTTGGAGACATTACCTCCAGAAAACATGTATTTAGATGATGAGGATCCAGAAAAATTTATTGCAAAAATGGGAGCAGAATGTCTTATTGATCTACTTTCAAGAATTGATTTAGATAAGCTTTCTTATGAATTAAGAGATAAGGCAAATAATGAAACTTCTAAACAAAGAAAAACTGAAGCATTAAAGAGACTTCAGGTAGTTGAATCATTTAAAGAAGGAAACCTAAATAGAGAGAATTTACCTGAGTGGATGATAGTGAAGGCTGTTCCAGTAATCCCGCCAGAACTGAGACCATTAGTTCCACTTGATGGAGGTAGATTTGCCACCTCAGATTTAAATGATCTTTATAGAAGAGTAATTATAAGGAACAATAGATTAAAAAGATTAATGGAAATCAAAGCTCCTGAAGTTATTTTGAGAAATGAAAAGAGAATGCTTCAAGAATCAGTTGATTCCTTATTTGATAATACAAGAAAATCATCTGCTGTAAAAACTGAGTCAAATAGACCATTAAAATCACTTTCAGATTCATTAAAAGGAAAGCAAGGTAGATTCAGACAAAATTTATTAGGTAAACGTGTTGATTATTCTGCAAGGTCAGTTATTGTTGTTGGGCCTAATTTAAAATTATCTGAATGTGGGTTGCCTAAGAGTATGGCTGCAGAATTATATAAGCCTTTTATTATTAGAAAGTTAATGGAAAGAGGAATAGTAAAAACGGTAAAATCTGCAAGAAAAATTATTGACAGAAGAGATTCAGTTATTTGGGATATTCTGGAAAATGTATTAAAAGGTCATCCTGTATTATTAAATAGAGCACCAACATTACACAGGTTGGGAATACAAGCATTTCAGCCAAAATTAATTGAAGGTAAAGCTATACAATTGCATCCATTAGTATGTACAGCATTTAATGCTGATTTTGATGGAGATCAGATGGCAGTGCATCTTCCACTCGGGCCAGAAGCAATTCTTGAAGCTCAACTCTTAATGTTAGCATCTCATAATATTTTGAATCCTGCTAATGGTACTCCAATTACTGTTCCATCGCAAGATATGGTTTTAGGTTTATATTATATGACAAAATTAAAAGTATCAAATAAAGAGGTTAATGTAGTTGGTGAAGGTTTAACTTTTTATTCACCAGATGAGGTGATTATTGCATATAATGAAAATAAAGTTGACCTCAATGCATCTATAAAAGTAAGAACATTAGATTATAATGATGATAAAACAGAACTTGTTAATAAAATTATTGAAACAACTGTTGGTAGGGTTTTATTTAATGAAAAAGTACCAGAAAAAGCAGGATATATAAATGAAGTATTAACAAAAAAATCATTAAGAGATATTATTGGAAAAATTTTAAAAGTAACTAATGTTCCTGAAACAGCAGTATTTTTAGATGATATTAAAATGCTTGGTTTTAAATTTGCATTTGAAGGAGGTCTATCATTTAGTTTAGGAGATATAATTATTCCTATAGAGAAGTATGAGATGATTGATAAAGCAAATAAGCAGGTTGATGTAATTAGAGCTAATTACAATATGGGTTTAATTACAAATAATGAGAGATATAATCAGGTTATTGATATATGGACTTCAACTAATGCAGAATTAACTGAGCTTTCTATGAAGAGAATTAGAGAAGATCAGCAAGGATTTAATTCTGTATATATGATGTTAGATTCAGGCGCTAGGGGGTCTAAAGAACAAATTAGACAGCTTTCTGGAATGAGAGGTCTTATGGCAAAACCAAAAAAGTCAACTGCAGGTGGAGGCGAAATTATTGAAAATCCAATATTGTCAAATTTTAAAGAAGGTTTGTCAATTTTAGAATATTTTATTTCTACTCACGGTGCGAGAAAAGGTCTTGCAGATACTGCATTAAAAACTGCAGATGCCGGATATTTAACTCGTAGGCTTGTTGATGTTTCTCAAGATGTTATAATTACAGAAGATGATTGTGGTACCTTAAGAGGTATTAATGTAGCTCCTTTAAAAAAGAATGAGGAAGTAGTAGAAAAATTAGAGGAAAGAATTGTAGGTAGAACAGCCTTACATGATATTCACGATCCAATAAATTCTGACTTAATTGTAGCTTCAGGTGATCAAATAAATGATGAAATTGCTAATAAAATAGAAAATTCTACAATTGATAAAATTGAAGTTAGATCTGCTTTGACTTGTGAATCCAAGAAAGGAATATGCACAAAATGTTATGGAAGAAATTTGGCCACAGGAAAAGCGGTTCAAATTGGAGAAGCTGTTGGTGTCGTTGCTGCTCAATCAATTGGTGAACCTGGAACACAGCTGACCCTAAGAACATTCCATGTTGGGGGTATTGCCGGAAATATATCTGAGGAAAATAGTCTTGTTTCTAAATATGACGGGAAAATTGAGATAGAAGATTTAAAGACTGTTAAGGGAACTGATAGTGAAGGAAATAATATAAATATTGTAGTTTCAAGATCATCAGAATTAAAGATAATTGATGTTACTACTGGATTGCTTTTAAGTAATAACAATATTCCTTATGGTGCTACTATATTTATTAAGAATGGACAAAAAATTAAAAGGGATACATTAATATGTCAATGGGATCCTTACAATGGAGTAATTATTGCTGATTTTTCTGGTAAGACTCATTATGAAAATATTGAACAGGGCGTAACATATGAAGTTGAAATTGATGAACAAACTGGTTTCCAAGAAAAAGTAATAATTGAGTCTAGAAATAAAAAAATAATACCAACAATTCATGTAAAAAATAAAAAAGATAAAATAATTAGATCTTATAATTTACCAGTTGGAGCTCATTTGATGATAAATGATAATGAATCAATAGACCTTGGAAAAATACTAGCTAAAATACCTAGAAAATCTGCTAAAACAGGTGATATTACTGGTGGTCTTCCTAGAGTAACAGAATTGTTTGAAGCTAGGAATCCATCTAATCCTGCTATAGTTAGTGAAATAGATGGTGTTGTTTCATTTGGGAAAATAAAGCGTGGTAATAGAGAAGTTATTATTGAATCTAAAACTGGAGAAATAAGAAAATATCTAATTAAGCTTTCTAATCAAATTCTTGTACAAGAAAATGATTATGTAAAAGCTGGAACCTCTATGTCTGAAGGATCTATAACTCCAAATGATATATTGAATATTGAGGGACCTTCTGCTGTTCAACAATATTTAGTAAATGAAGTTCAGGAAGTATATAGACTCCAAGGAGTAAAAATTAATGATAAACACTTTGAAGTAGTTGTAAGGCAAATGATGCAAAAAGTAAAAATTCAAGATTCAGGTGATACTATTTTCTTAGAAGATCAATTAGTTCATAAATCTGACTTTATTTATGAAAATGACAGTATATATGGTAAAAAAATAGTTGAGGATTCGGGTGATTCAGAAAGCTATAAAGTAGGCCAAATAATATCTAGTAGAGAATTTAGAGATGAGAATTCAACACTAAAAAGAGAAGATAAAAAAGAGCTTATTGTAAGAGTCGCTAAACCAGCAACTGCAACACCTATATTACAAGGTATTACAAAAGCCTCACTTCAAACAAAATCATTTATTTCAGCTGCATCATTCCAGGAAACAACAAAAGTGCTTAATGAGTCTGCTGTAAATGCTAGAGTTGATAATCTTTATGGACTTAAAGAAAATGTAATTGTAGGTCATAAAATTCCTGCAGGTACAGGTCTTAGAAAATATGATGATATATTAGTAGGCTCAAATGAAGTATACGATGAATTAATTGATTTAAAACTAGAATCTGAGGAAGTGGAGGTTAATACTAATTAATAAAGAAAATTATGAGTTCAGAGAAAAAAAATTTAAAAGGAAAAATCAATATTGAAATTGATGAAAAAGTTTCAGAAGGAATTTATTCTAATCTTGCAATTATAAATCATTCAGTTTCAGAATTTGTAATTGATTTTATTTCTATAATGCCAGGTACTCCAAAAAATAAAGTAAAGTCCAGAATTATAATTACACCTCAACATGCAAAAAAATTATCAAAAGCCTTAAATGATAATATAAAGAGATTTGAAGAGAATTTTGGATCTATAAAGGATTATGAGAATCCTAATATTCAACTGAATTTTGGTCCTACTGGAAAGGCTTAGTCTATTGATTATTAAACTTTCTTTAGTATTTTCGTCATATTATGATTGATGATTTTGTTATTCTTGTCAATAAAAATGACAAAAAGATAGGTTTAATGCCAAAAATGGAGGCTCATAAAAAAGGAGTTTTGCATCGAGCTTTTTCAGTTTTTATTTTTAATAATAAAAACGAGTTAATGATTCAAAAAAGAAATATAAATAAGTATCATTCACCTGGATTATGGACAAATACTTGTTGTAGTCATCAAAAGGATGGAGAATCTAATATTAGTGCAGGAAAAAGAAGACTTTTAGAAGAAATGGGTTTCTGTGTTGAACTAAATGAAATAGGTTCATTTATATATAATGTTGGAGTTGATAATGGATTAATTGAACATGAATTAGATTATATATTAGTTGGAAAATACAATGGTAATGTTAAAATAAATTTTGATGAGGTTGATAATTGGAAATGGATGAGTTTAGATAATATTAAAGATGATATAAGAACAAGATCTAAGAATTATACTGAATGGTTTAAAATAATTATGGATAATTATTATACTCAGTTAAAAAAATTATAGATGAAGGTAAAAGTTAGTAGAAAAGCACATTTTAATGCTGCCCATAGACTTTTTAATAATAAGTGGTCACAGAAGAAGAATGATATAGTGTTTGGAAAGTGTAATAACCTAAATTTTCATGGACATAATTATGAGTTAATTGTAAGTGTGACAGGTAAAATTAATACTGATACTGGATATGTTATTGATATGATTTTATTAAAAAGAATTATTAAACAAGAAATTGAAGATAAATTAGATCATAAGAATTTAAATTTAGATGTAAAAGAATTTAAATCAATAAATCCTACGGCTGAGAATATTTGTATTTTCATATACAATAAAATTAAACCTAAACTAGACTCAAATTTAGATTTGGAAATTACACTTTATGAAACTTCAAGAAATTTTGTAAAATATTCTGGAAGTTGAAAGATAATATAGGTATATATAGCAAGATAAAAGAAGAAATAGATACATTAGGATTTAATGTTGTAGACTATGATTTTAATAGGCCTTGGGGAGGATTTCTAGTGATTGATGAGAAGCAGAGATCATTATTTATTAGCATTTTTTTTAATGACATAAATATTAATTTTTCTAATGATACAAGATTAAGCCCAAAAATTCTTATTGTTAATCCTAACAGTAGATTGTCATGGCAATACCATTTTAGAAGAAAAGAGATTTGGAAAATTTATAGAGGCTCTGTGGGTGTGATAAGATCAAAAAATGATATTGAAACTCAAATGAATATCCATAAAACCGGTGATGCTATTACTTTTGATATTCAGGAAAGACATAGGCTTGTAGGCTTGAAAAATATTGGTGTTGTAGCTGAAATCTGGCAACATATTGATATGGATAATCCTTCTGATGAAAATGATATAGTAAGGCTTCAGGATGATTATAACAGAAAATAGTTTTTTTAGCTACTATTCTATAATTTTCTTTAATTCTATTCCATATTTAGACTCTGAAATTTTCTTTTTATAGGAATTATAAATTTTAGCTAAATAATCAGATTGAATGTCTTTATTATATTTTAATGCTAGATAGGGTGAAATTATTTCTTTACTATTATTTGTTATATAGTTTATTAAAAATAGAATCTTTCTGTTTTCCAGTTTCTCTCTTAAAATTGATATAGAGTCAATTTCTTTTTGATCACCCTTTATTGACTCCTGTATTTGTAGTTCTAAAAGATCTAAATCTTTTTCCTCAAATTTTACTATGAATGAATTAAATTCCTCAAGCTTTAATTGTTGTTTAGAGCCAATAAATTTTGAATCAAATTGAAATCTTTTATTATTTGTATTAAATGTCATTATTCCAGTTTCAGCAAAAAATCTAATTTCATTAGTATAAGACTCTCCTAGTCTTAAACTTAAAATTTTTGTTTCTTCTATAAAACATTTTAATGTGAATGATGAAGAATTATCAATTTCACTAGAATCTAAAACAACCTCATTATTAGTTCTTGATTCTAAAAGGTAAATTTTCCCTTTAGTAAGTCCATCAATTTTTCCATTTAGAGTAAAATTATCTTGATTACCAGTACAAGAAAATATTAAGAATAGTATTAGTATTGAATATCTTTTCATAGTCTAGAAATCAATCCAATAAGATAGTTTTAGATTTAAGGATCTGTTTTTAACTCTTGGAATAAATAAACTATGATGCCTCTCTTCAGTATAATAATTATCATTATATACAAGGAACAAATCAGATAATGGAGCAAAACGCCATTGCAGTCTAGTGTTCAAACTTAAATTTTCTCTTTGATTACTATATTGTACAAGTGTTGCCCAATATAAATTTTTTGTAAATGTGAATTCAAATCTTGGAGCAATTAAAATTATATCAGCACTTGGATAAGGATTTGGTAATCTAATTCTATCATAATTAATTTCTATTGAGCTAGTAAATTTAGGTTGAATTCTATAGGAAAGTCTTACCTCTGTTGAAAGTTCTGACCCATTATAAAATTTACCAAATGATTGTTCAACTCTGTATGTAAATTCATTCGACGAGAAATAATTATTATACTCTAATTCAAAATTTGTATAATGATATTCACTATTAGCTGGTAGAGGAATACTATTTTCAGTTCTAGTTGGATCAAAATCATCATACAAATAAGTATATTGATTTTTCATCTCTAAATTAAAACTATCTCCACTATTGAATTGCCCCTCCCATCTTGAAATAATAAAATAATCTGAGAGTTGATAGTTTAATTCAGGCCTCCAAATTATTACTGGAGTTACTTCGATCCCATGGCTTTGTATTTTTTTATTTTCTGGCCAAAATTTATATCCTATATTTGGATTTATTTTTAAAATTCCTGTTCTTTTTATAAAACCTAAATCAGATCTATAATTATCACCTACATATAAGCCGCTTACTCTAAAAGTTAAGTTTCTTGAATTATAACTAGTTTTTATTCCCATTGAAAAGTCTTTATTGTTTTCTGAAGGAGAGAAGGATTTATGAAAATAATATTTTCCTATCCATTTGCTATCTTTTGATGCAAGATTATAATCGATACCAATTACTCTATTGTATTCTTCATCTTCATCCATAAACTCATAATCTTTAGTTGCTTGTCTATTGATAAACATAAAGCTAATATTTGATCGATTAAACACTTTGTGTTGAAGTGCAATAATAGCATTATTTGTAGCTGCAATTTCATTGTCTAGATCTTCTTCAGTTTGCATGTTTAAAATTCCTATTCTAAAATTATTATTTATTTTTCCACTTAGCTTTAGTCCACCACTGATTTTATTTTGAATACTATTCCCATCTAAATCTTTCGCAATACCAATCCTTCTTGAGAAAAAAGGATTTGCATCACGCCTGTCTCCAAAGCCTGAAAACAAATCACTATTCTCTATAAAAAATTGTCTTTTTTCAGGCAAGGAAACCTCATATCTACTTAAATTGGTTACTTGTTGATCAACTTCTACCTGTGAAAAATCAGGATTAAGAGTAAGGTCTAACGTCAATGAATTGTCTATAGTTAGTTTTGCATCTCCTCCAAATTCTAAATCATTTCCAGTTATATTTTTTTCATAATCATTATAGGTGATACCATTTATATATGGAATTATAGATTTTTTAGCTTTCGATTTTCCTAAGGGTTTTTCAAAGTACATATCACCCATAAAAGCTAAATTTGAAAATTCTTGATTTTTTGGTACTTGATGCCATAAATTCCATGCTTTATTTTTTGTATTCCTTTGATAACAACCTACTCTCCATTTCATTTCTCCTTCTCTATACTTAAATACATTAAATGGAATTTTCCATTCAGTTATATAATAATTATCATAAATTTTTGATTCACAAGCCCATTTGACATCCCAGGTCATATCCCAAGAATTTCTTATATCTACTCCGCCATTGAACATTAACATATCTCTTTGAACACCTATGTGATTACTTCCAATTACAAATGCATTTGTAGCATCATTAAAAGTATCAAAAATCATAGTTATATTATCTGAACTAGGTGCCTGAAAATCTCTTTTTAATGAATTTACCTTTAAGTCTTCAGGATTGGCCATAACCTTAATTCCAACATATAAAAAATCTTCATCATTCATTAATTTTATTTCAGCCTGATTTTTTGAGGTTGCTGAATAATCAGGAAAGTACTCATAGAAGCCTGATGCTGTTCTAGCTAAAGCCCAGTCTGGCTCATCCAGAATGCCATCAGCCTTAATTTGATTATTAGTGTATTTTACAAAAATCTCTTTTTTTTCAGATTGAGATAATGATATGTTAAAGAAAAAAAATAGTAATGAGACAATCAATATATTCTTAGACATCTTTTAAAAATTTAGACAAAAATAGTCAAATAAATTAATATATATATTTGTATTAATGTTACCAAAATATTTTTACATATTTTTCTTTTTCTGCATAGTTTGTTGTAGCAAATTACCTTTAGGTTTTGTATACATCAATGACATAGATGAAAGTATTAAAATTGACTTAAGATATTCTACTACAAATAATTTCACAGGTCATATTATTGAGGGATATAAATCAAATATGGCGATAATAAGTTATGATGCTGCAAAATCTCTTGTTCAAGTTCAGAATGATTTAAAGAAAAAAAATTTGTCATTAAAAATATTTGATGCATACAGACCTCAGATGTCTGTAAATTATTTTATTAAGTGGTCTAATGATCTTGCAGATACAATAAACAAATCATTGTATTATCCTAAAATAAAAAAAGCCCAACTTTTTCCTATGGGATATATTGCTGAAAGATCAGGTCATTCTAGAGGGAGCACCGTTGATTTAACTATTATAGATAATAAAACAAACAAGGAATTAGATATGGGAACTCTTTATGATTTTTTTGGCCCAGAGTCTTCTACAGATTTTAGCAATATTACAGATAAGCAAATGTCTAATAGACTTTTGCTGCTCGAAGTTATGACTAAAAATGGTTTTAAAAATTATCCTATGGAGTGGTGGCATTATACCCTTGTGCCAGAACCCTTTGATAGTTATTTCAATTTCGTTATAGATTAGTTTTATCGTTTGAGGCTAAAGTGACCTTTAAAGGTTTTAATAAGGCTTACATCGTCTCCATAAAGCATATCTAGAGTGATAGTAAACCAG
>Ga0209554_1000884_pt1 | contig 24305 bp, 28 predicted proteins | sample MarorgKNORR_S2LV_5_FD_188221 | JGI IMG/M metagenome (GOLD analysis project Ga0209554, IMG submission 188221) | Marine microbial communities from the Southern Atlantic Ocean, analyzing organic carbon cycling - Bottom_A/KNORR_S2/LV (SPAdes) (version 2) | ecosystem: Environmental > Aquatic > Marine... | reverse complement strand
GCCAGCGGCGGCGGCCGCACCGGCGCCAGGCACGTCCGCCGAACCCGACACCGCGATCGCGCCAGACGACGGGACCGAGACCGACCTCCCGAAGCGGCCCTGGCTCGCGGCGCTCGCGACAGTCGTATTCGTCGCGCTCTTCCAGCCACTCGGTTTCGCCGTGAGCACCGCGGTGTACTGTGCCGCCGTCACACGGCTCTTCTCGACCGACCGTCGCATGTTGATCACGGTCCCCGTGGCGGTGACCGGTGCGCTCTTCGTGTTCTTCCGCCTGGTGCTGGGTGTGCGACTCCCGCCCGGTCTGTTCGGGTAGATAGTGCTCTCCGACCTGATCCTCGACCCGGCCCTTCTGCCGTACCTGGCGGGCGGAGTGCTGCTCGGCATCATCGTGGGCGCCATTCCGGGCCTCACCGCCACACTCGCGATCGCCCTCCTGCTGCCGCTCACGTTCGGCCTCACGCCGGAGAGGGCGATCGTCGTGATGACCGGGATCTTCACGGGCGGCATCTACGGTGGCTCGATCGCGGCGATCACATTGAGGATTCCGGGCACGCCCGCCAGCGCTATGACGATGCTCGACGGTCACGCGATGGCCATGCAGGGAAGGGCCGGGCGCGCGCTCGGGCTGGCCACGGTCTCGTCGTGCATCGGTGGCGTCTTCGGAGGCGTGGTCCTGGTGCTCTTCGCTCCGCAGCTTGCCCGCGTCGCTTTGCGCTTCCAGTCCCCCGAGATGTTCGCGCTCGTGGTGCTCGCGCTCGCCGCGGTCGCGACGGTCTCCACCGAGTCCCTCATCAGGGGATTGGTCGCCACGGTACTCGGTCTGATGTTGGCCACCGTGGGGATCGACCGCTTGATGCCGGTCCCCCGCTTCACGTTCGGCTCGGTGAACTTGTTGGTCGGTGTGCCCCTGATCCCAGTGGTGATCGGGCTCTTTGCGGTCGCCGAGCTTTTCCATCAGGCCGGTCGGCGTGGGCGAGACCGCCAACCGGCTCCCGATCTGACCCGCGTGCGCATCAGTGACATCTGGACGGACATGAGGGCCGTCGGCTTCGGGACCGTCCTGAAGAGCTCGACGATCGGTACGCTCGTGGGCACGCTACCAGGTGCGGGCGCCTCGATGGCCGCGTTCCTGTCGTACTCGGAGGCGAAGCGCTCCTCGGCGCACCCCGAGCGTTTCGGTACGGGGATCCCGGAGGGAGTCGTCGCGCCCGAGGCCGCGAACAACGCGATGACGGGTGGCGCGTTCATACCGCTTCTGGCGTTCGGCATTCCGGGTGATCCGGTGACCGCAGTCATCCTTGGTGGTCTCCTCGTACACGGGATCACGCCTGGGCCGCAGCTCTTCGGCGAGTCAGCAGATCTGATAGGGCCCCTCTTCGCGGCGTACTTCGCTAGCTACCTGCTCATTCTCGTCTTTGGATTGGCGCTGATCCCCGTCTTCGTTCGTATCACGAACATCCCGCGCCCGGTCCTCTTTCCGCTCATCGGATCGCTCGCGATAGTCGCCGCGTTTACGTCCGAAGGCACGACGTTCGCGATGTACCTCACTGTTGCAGTCGGAACAGGTGCATACCTCATGCGGCGCTTCGGGTATCCGTTGATCCCGCTCCTGCTCGGCCTGATCCTGGGCCCGATGCTCGAGTCGAACTTCAGGCGTTCACTGATCCTGTCGGAGGGAGATCCACTGATCTTCGTGCGGTCGCCTGTGGCCCTCGCGCTGTTCGTTGCCGCAGTCGCCCTGCCCCTGTGGATCCTACGGGCAGAGAGGCGAGCAGCCTGATAGGATCAGCATGTGAACCGCTCCAAGCCCCACCTCGCTCTGATCGTCCCGGCCTCCAACACGGTGATGGAGCCGGACTTCCACCGTGACGCCGGTGATGATGTCACGGTCAGCACGTGGCGCATTTTTCTCGAGGATGTCTCGCGGGAGGCCGAGGAGCGGATGCTCACCGAGGAGCTGCCGCGCTGCCTACAGGAATTGGAGCCGACCCACCCAGACGTGGTCGTATTCGGCTGCACGTCTGCAGGCTCGTTGAATGGGTTGGGCCATGACGCTGCGATCGCCCGAAGCATCGAGGAGCAAGGCGGGGCCGACGTCGTCACCGTGATCGGCGCGATGGTCTCACAGCTAACGGCGGCCTCTGCCGAGCGCGTCGCCGTGTTCACGCCGTACACGGACGAGCTTACTACCAGCGTTGCGGCGTGCATATCGGAGGCCGGCTTCGAGGTGGTCCGAGCAGGCGGCATGGGCCTCGTCGACAACAGTCGGATCGGGGCCGTGGAGCCCCACCGCATCGTAGAGTTCGTCGAGGATGCGATGATGGATGTCGATGCCGGCGCGGTATTCCTGTCCTGCACGAACTGGAGGGCGATCGAGGCGATCGAGCCCCTTACCGAAGCCCTCGGCGTGCCGGTGTTCTCGAGCAATCAGGTGACGCTCGCGGGCGTGAGGAGTGCCCTCGCGTGACCGTCTATCTGATTCTCGTCACGGCGGCGGGCGCCGCGATGGTGCCAGGGCTGCTGATGCTGTGGCTCGAGCGTCGCGAGCGGGATCGCGACTAGCATGCGGACACCAGGTAGCGCCCGGTCAGCAGCGTGATCGTCACCGGCGAGCTGGACCTACGCCTCCTCACGGCGTTCATCGTCTACTCGCTGATCATCCTCGGCGTCGGGGTGTGGGGCTACCGCAAGAAGTCGTTCGAGGCCTATGCGGTGGCCGAGCGCAGCATGGGCCTCGGTCTCGCGACGACCGCATTCGTCGCCACGTTCCTCTCCGCGGTCACGATCATCGGCGTGTCGGGATACGCCTCGATCAACGGGTGGGCCGCGGCGGCCTTCACTTGCTACGGGTACGCGCTGGGATGGGTCCTCCTGGTCGTGGCGGCGCGCCGCCTCTACGACGTGCGCCTCACCACCGTCCCGGAGTTCCTGGGCGTGCGGTACGAGTCCAAGGGTCTGCGAGCATTCGCCGCCCTAACCGTCATCGCGCTCTATTCGATCACGTTGGTGGTGCAGTTGCTCGCGATCGGGATCACGATGAACACGCTCATCGGGACTGGCGTCACATTCTCGATCCTGCTCGTGGGCGTGATCTTCGTCAGCTACACGATGCTCGGCGGCCTCGTCTCGGTGCTGCGCACGGACATGATCCAGGCGGGGCTGCTGGGGGCAGGGGTGCTCCTCGCCGCCGGGGTCGTCCTGTGGGAGACCCGGGGCACGGTCATCACGGCGCCACCTGCCGAGCTCGGCTCGTTCTTCGGTGGCTCGGTAGCGAGCACGTCGGACTTCGTGGGATGGATGCTCGTCTGGGGTCTCGGGATTCCCACCCAGTCGTACTATCTGCATCGCTTTTATGCGAGCCGGAGCGCTCGGGTGGCGCGCGGCCAGATCGCCCTAGGCGCGCTCTTCGTGATGGTCATCCTCGTATCGGTCATCATCATCGGGACCGGCGCCGGGATGCTCATTCCACCGAACGAGGTCGGAGACGGCGCCTTCCCTTACCTGGTCAAGAATGTGATCGGTGGTTGGATCAGCCTGCCGATCCTGCTCGCGATCACGGCGGCGATCCATTCCACCACGGACGGCCTGCTCCACATCGTCGGGCTGTACTTCTCCGTCGACGTCTACGAGACGCTCAAGGGCAAGATGGAGGGCGCGGAGCTCCTGAAGGTCAGCCGAGGTGCGACGCTGGTGTTCGGTGCGATCGTCACGCTCGTCGCGGCGTACGTCTCCACCAATCCGATTCCGCTCATCAGCTTGGTTGGGGCGATCGCGTGGGGCGGCATGGCCTCCGCGCTGTTCGCGCCGCTTTTCGCGGGGATGTTCTGGCGAGGCGCGACGCGGGCCGGAGCCCTCGCAAGCGCGTCAGGAGGGTTGGTGTTCGCTATCGGTGCGTTCACGCTGCGGCGACTGGAGCTCATCACCCTGCACGAGATCTATCCGGGCCTGATCACCTCCCTCGTGCTGATGTTTGTGGTGTCGCGCTTCACGGCGGCTACCTCCGAGCCGACGCTGGAGAGGTTCTTCCCGGCCACTCCGGCCACCGCCATCACCATGCCCTGACGGACCACCAGGCTGATGACCTGACCGATCCTCGGCGCCAAGTACCATGCGGATGCCGATCTCCTGGGTCGGCTCCGCTTGCGCGAGCTGCGGTAGGGGTCGTCGATTGGGTCACAGGAGACAGTCCGCCGCTGCGATGGCCCCAAGGAGGGGTGAGCCGATGCCCAAGACCGCGTTGCGTTCCAAAGGACAGACGATAGGGATGTGGGTCATGACCGTGCTTTTGCTCGCAGGGATAGGCATGGCCGGTGTCAGCAAATTCCTCGACGCCGAGATGTGGAACTCCCGGTACGCGCTCGAGTGGGGACTCCCTCTGTGGCTCGTGCCGGTCACAGGAGCGATGGAGGCCCTGGGTGCCGTCCTACTCCTGGTTCGCAAGGTCGCGGTCTACGGAGCCATGCTCCTCGGCGTGACCATGTTGGGTGCGATCGGCACGCTGGTGATGGCGGGCACCGCGGGCGATGCCGTGGCACCGTTGGTCCTGCTGAGCATGGCGGCTGCAGTCGGTTGGCTGCGACGCGTCGACGCGGGGCTCTAGGAGGTCCCTAGCCGCTACAGTCCCTCGAGGTCGCAGCGCATCAGGCTCATCGATGCGGGACCACCGGCGGGTCCCCCCTCGGAGGTGAGGGCAACTAGGCCGTCGAGCCCGATACCAATGCCCTCCCCCTGAGCCTCGCGCAGCGTGCGCAGATTCACGAGGCCGTCCTCGATGGCCGCGAGCGTGTCGCCATCGAATCGGTAGAACTGCAGCGATTGGTACGTGCGCACAGCCAGTACGGATCCGAGGGGTGAAGCGGACCCTCCCGATACCTGTCGCAGGAAAATGCGGGGCCCCTCGGTAAGCTCCTGAACGACCTCCAGCGTCACGGTGTCGGAGCGAAGCGGGGGAGGATAGCGATACACCGTAACGGGGTGATTACGACCCTTTGTCACCAGGTAGATCCGTTCGCCCGGCAGAACCATCATGGCCTCGATGTCCCTAGGGCCGTCGGGCAAACGGACCGGAAACACCTCGGTCGTCAGGATCGGTAGCTCCCCCCCTGGCTCGGGCTGGAGCGCCGCCGATCGAGGGTCGGGCTCAGGCAGCCGCCGGATCGAGATGCGACCGTCGGCGCGCTCCTCATAGTTGTCGCCGAGGTCGGCCAGGTACAAGCAAGAGCCGCCCTCGCCACACATCGAGACGGAGATGTCCTCCCAGTCCCTCAGGCCCGGCTCAATGCGGGCGCGGAAGACGACACTGCCATCCCCATCGATCGCGAAGAGTGTCGAACCCGCGTCCTCATGCGACCAGAATAGACCAGGGTGGTTCAGACTGACTGCGACGCCACTCGACTCGGCGAGCGCTTCGGGAAGTGGCAGGCCAGTCAACGTCGGACTGCATCCCGGTCCGGCGGTGGCGAAGGGGCCACACGCTACCGCGAGAAGTGCCATCGCGCCGACCGCGAGGGGCCGCGGTAGGGACCGCGCGGTGTGCTCCTGATCAGGCCTCACGTTTGGATTCGCCGACTCAGTTGGCGCCAGTCGCGCTCTGCTCCTCGTAGATCATCCGCAGCACCTGCTGGAAAGCCTCGGTGGACATCGCGCCCTGGATGGGAGGGTATCCGAGGACGTAGAACGTCGGCGTGCCGCGGACGCCGAGCTGTCTCGCCAGGCCGCCGGACTGCCCGATCTTCTCGATGTAGCGGTTGTCCTCGAGGCACGCGTCGTACTCGTCCAGATCGACGCCCGCATCTCCGGCCATCTGTCGAACCACCGCAGCCGGGTCGTCATCATTCTTCCACGAGGCCTGCTCATTCCACAGCCGGTCGTTGAGCGTCGCGAACATCTCCTGGCTTTGACCCATCGTGCACTCGGCTCCCTCGGTCGCCTTCAACGAGTGCTGGAACATGCCGTTGATGAACGGGATGAACTTCCACACGACCTTGCCCGTCTCGATGAACTCCTCATAGAGGATGGGGAACGTCTCGGCGTGGAACTGCCGGCAGAAGCCGCAGCTGTAGTCCGACATCTCGACGATGCGGATTGGGGCGTCATCATCGCCCATGTCGTAGCCGAGCTCAGCCAGGCGAATCATGGACTCGTTCGGATCGACTGCGGTACCCCGGTTCATCTCGGTGGAAATCCCCGACGTTCCGCTCAGGAGAATTTGTGTGGTGTCGTCCTGTGGCACCTCGGTCTCGGCTTCCGCCTCACAGCCCGCCATGGCGAGCACGGCGAGCATCGTGACTGTCCCTGCAACTGACTGCCTCATGGCATCTCCAAATTGATCAACTGCCCCAGGTCCGCGAGAAACGCCGTCAATATGGCGAAGCGACCCGTGACCATCAGAAGTCCGATCCCGATGAGCACGGTTCCAGCCACACGCTCGAGCGGCACCATCCAAGCACGCAGATTCCCGGCACCTGCCAGGAACCAGTTAAACCCTACCGACGCGAGCACGAAAGGGATCCCCAGCCCGAGCGCGTACGTGGCGAGCAGTAGCGTCCCCTCGACCATCGTCGCCTCGAATCCCGCATAGAACAGAATCGAAGCAAGAATTGGTCCTATACATGGGGTCCAGCCGGCCCCGAACGCCACGCCGACCAAGAGAGATCCGACCGCGCCAGCCGGCTTCGACGACAGGTGGACTCGTGCCTCGCGCGCCAGACCGGGCAGGCGAACCAGTCCGGTCACCTGCAGTCCGAACAGGATGATGATGACCCCGCCGGCACGGTTGACCAAGGGGAGTGCGCGTCCGACCGCCTGCCCTGCAGCCGTGGCGACGAATCCCATGGTCATGAAGACCGCGGCGAACCCGAGTACGAAGAGGATCGAGTTCAGAGCAGCGGCCTTCCGGGCGGAGGTGGCGGTGCCGTCGCTCAACTCGTCCAGGGTCAACCCGGAGATGAACGCGAGGTAGCTGGGGACCACCGGAAGGATGCACGGCGATAAGAACGAGACGACGCCGGCCAGGAACGCGAGGCCGAACGAGACCTGAATCTCCAAGGCTAGTTCCGTCGCACCCGGATCAAAGCGCGGACTCCCAGTCGGCGACCTTCTCTCCGCCATCGATCACCACCACGGTGCCCACGATGCGGTCGTGGATTCCCTGTCGGTTCGCATCCCAATAGACCTGCGCGAAGCCGAGGAGGCCGGTCGCGAAGCCGGCGGCGTACCCACCGTACCGCTCAAATGCCACCCACCAGGTAATCGGCTCGCCGTCGAGCCGCATCACCCGAATGCCCATCATGCGCTTGCCGACCGTGCGCCCGTTCCAGGCCGAGAGGAGGATCGTCATGTACATGGACGCCCACCCGATGCCGAAGCTGAGGTCGGGCACCAAGTTGCGAAGCCAATTGAATACGCCCGCCTCGCGGGCTTCGGTGAGCTGCGCCTGCACAGCCGTCAGCGCGACCTCTTGGTCACGCTTGTCCTCCTCGAGGTCCTCGAGGAGGTCTTCCAACTCACCGAAAGAGTCGGCCGCCATCTCCAGGCCCAGGCGGTTTCGCAAGGCGGTGAGCCGATCCAAAGACTCGTCATCGTCAGAAGTGTTCAGCGTCGCGTATTCGTCGAGGGCCTCTTCCAGCGTGAGGGCCGCCGCCGCAGCAACGAGTGGGTCCTCGGCCGCCGGCTCAGGCTCGAGAGCATTCTGCTCGGCGATGGCCCGATCAATCATACGGCCGACGTCTTCAAGACCGGTGATGGTTGCGAAGTCCTCTAGATCCTCTAGATCCGCGCTGCTGGTGCCGAAGCTGGGTCCGAAAATTCTCCATGCCGCCGCGGTGAAGAGACCGATAAGAAGTCCCAAACAGCCCACTGACATCCGCATTGCCCGGCCGAAGACGTTGCGACGGACCTTGATGCGTTTGAAGCCGGCTCGCATGAAGAAGATCGCCGCGACAACACCGAGGATCAGCGGCACGCTGCCCGTGACCGCGGTGATGAGGCCGATGACGATGATATCGATCAGGAGCGCGATCAAACGCTTCCTGGGTTTCGCCAATGGCAGGCCGAGCAGTTCGGGGGAAACGTCGAACGCGTCAGGCGTGACGACGGTGCGGGCATCCAATTGGGTCGTGCTGGCGCTCATGAGGACTGCTAGCCTACCTGCGGCGGGCCCAGAGCACCCACGCCAAGCCCACAGCCGCGCCGAGCAGAGCCCCGCCGGCCATCGTGCGCGCCCGAGCAGCATCGATACGCGACATGAGCCTCATGCCTCGCCTCTCGGCGGGCACCGACGGAGTGGGGTCCGCCCCGCCCAAGGGGGCCGTCTCTGCCTCGGGTCCCTCCCATTCACACGCAAGACACTTCAGCACACCCCGGTCGCGCGCCGTGCGATTGGGTGAAACGACCTCTTCGGCGCACTCGGGACAGGCGAGCCCGAGCGGCAGGGGCGTGATCATGCCGTAGAGCACGCTCTTGGAAAGGTCGAGCTCCTCTGCGATCTGGTTCACGCTACGCTCCGAGCCCCAATACAACTCGTTCGCCGCAGCGACTCCTTCCCGCAACTCGTCGGATGGTGCCATCGGTTGGGAGCGCGTCCTTGAAGCGGGTGTGTCCGGCATCGTCTCTGATACCTTATGGCGTTCCGATGAACATAGCTGCCCCTTCCGCGCTCCGTCACCCGTGCGAATCCCCGTCACTCATGGCCATCTAGAGGCCCTGCTCAAGGAGCCAACCGGCGCTCCAGCGGGGGCTGGGGTGATGTGTCATCCCCATCCGGTGTATGGGGGGACGATGCACACCAAGGCCGTCTATCGCGCCGCCCAGGCGTTCAACGATGCAGGCATCGTCGCGCTCCGTTTCAACTTCCGGGGCGTCGGCACGAGCACGGGCAGTCATGATGACGGCATCGGAGAGGAGGAGGACGTCCGCGCGGCCATCGATTGGTTGGAGGCACGGTATCCCGAGTTGCCCCTCTTGGTAGGAGGCTTCTCGTTCGGCTCATTGGTAGGCATGAGAGTCGGTGCGGCGGACGACCGTGTAGTGGGTCTCCTCGGACTGGGCCTGCCCATCGACAAGGACCAGTACGACTACACGTTTCTGTCGGACGCGTCGAAGCCCGTGCTGGTGGTGCAGGGCGAAAACGACGAGTTCGGCTCCGGTGATGCGGTCGCTGGGCTGATTCCCGAGATGGGGGCACACATTACGCTGGTGCGCGTCGGCGCCGCGGACCATTACTTCACGGATCATACGGACGAGCTGAGGGAAATCGTGTGTGGATACTACGAATCTGGGCCGGGATCTCGGCTCTTAGCGGTGCTCTAGGGGAAAGTCCCAGAGCCGCTCAGCGAGCCCCGAGGAGAATACCGATGCGAAACCGCGACCGAGTGCTTGGCAGTCTGGAGAACGTGTATCGAAGCGCGTTCAACGTCGCCGATGAGAACGAAGACAAGGCCGAGATGGCTCGGCTCGACCTCGACTATCAACGCGACCAACTGCAGCTCGAGGTGCTCCTCGACATCAGGGATCTGATGACGCCCGATCAGGTGGATAAGACGACGTCCCTGCTGGAGAAGGCTCAGAAGCTCCGAAAGCTGACGAAGCTTCGCTGATGGCCGGCAAGATTTACACTCGGACCGGTGACACGGGGGATACCGGCCTGTTCGGGGGAGGGCGCGTACCGAAGGACCATCCCAGAGTCGATGCGTACGGGACTGTCGATGAGCTGAACGCGTCGCTCGGCTGGGCGCGCACACAGATCGACGACACCTGGATCGGCGAGCGACTGGAGACCGTCCAGCACGATCTCTTCGTGCTCGGCGCCGACCTCGCCACACCTCCCTCCGAGGAGGGACGCCCGGAGCCGAGCACACCGGTTCTGCCGCTGGCTCGCGTCGAAGCGATGGAGGCGTGGATCGACGAAGCCGATACCGAGCTGCCAGAGCTTCGGGTGTTCGTGCTCCCCGGAGGCACCGAGGGGGCCGCGGCTCTACACCTCGCCCGGACGGTATGCCGTCGGGCCGAGCGCGCGGTCACGTACCTCACGCATTCCGAGCATGTGAGCCAGGGAGTCGTACCCTACTTGAACCGCCTTTCGGACCTGCTCTTCGCGCTCGCTCGGCTGGCGAACCACCGGGCCGGTGCGGGGGACGTCGAATGGCGGAAGACCGAAGAGTGATCAACCTCACCTTCGTGCGGCATCCGCGACCGGGTGACGTGCTCCGCGGCGAGATTCGGATCCCTGAGGGACCTCCTCCGCGCTCGGCTGTGATTGTCGTACACGGCTTCAAGGGCTTCAAGGACTGGTGCTTCTTCCCCTTCCTCTGCGATACGCTGGCCGCTGCGGGCCATGCGGTCGTCTCCTTCAACTTCAGCCGCAACGGGGTGGGCGCTGACCTGGTCAGCTTCTCAGAGCTCGACAGCTTCGGGTCGAATACGCTGAGCTTCGAGCAGGAGGAGCTCCGCCTGGTGTTGGGTGAGGTGATCGACGGGGACCTTCTGCCGAAGCGCCCTCAGCGCATCGGCCTACTCGGGCACAGCCGCGGGGGCGGACAGTCGGTGCTCGCCGCGGGACGCGAGCCCCGTCTCTCAGCGCTCGTGACCTGGGGGGCGGTATCGTACTTCGACCGCTGGAGCGACGAGACCAAGGAGACGTGGCGAGAGGATGGCCGCGTGTGGGTGCTCAACAAACGGACTGGTCAATCCATGCCGCTGGACTTGAGGCTATTGGAGGACTACGAGGCGCACGCCGATGAGCTGGATGTCGCCTCTGCCGCGGCACGTATCGAGGCGCCGTGGCTGATCGTGCACGGGGTGGACGATGTCACGGTGTTTCCGAGTGATGCCCGCATGCTGGCCGAAGCCGCACCGGCCGGTAAGCTCGCGTTGATCGAAGGAGCCGGGCACACGTTCGAGGCGCGCCACCCGTTCGAGCACTCGACCCCACAGCTGGACGACGCGGTGGGTCGTACGGTGGCCCACTTCGGTCGGCATCTGAAACCATGACATACATCATCGCCCAGCCCTGCATCGAGACGAACGACGCGAGTTGCGTCGAGGTTTGTCCGGTCGACTGCATCTACAAGGGCGAAGACCAGTACTACATCCATCCCGACGAGTGCATCGACTGCGGGGCGTGTGAGCCCGAGTGTCCGGTCCAGGCGATTTTCCCGGATACGGATGTTCCTGCGGAGTGGAAAGCTTACACCGAGAAGAACAAGGCGTACTTCGAGTAGCTCCCTAGAGTCCGAGCTCCCTCAAGCGGTCGAGAGAGACGGGCTCCGGCTGGGCGTCGCCAGCGGGCACCACCCTCGGCTCCTCAGGTGCGACCACCTTCTGTTGGCGCACGAGCAGTATGGTCGTCGCCAGCGCGGCAGCGCTCAGCAATCCGACCGTCCATTTCCTCATCCAATGCCCCCTCGCGTAGTACCGACCGGCCCCGAAGAGCAGCAGGAACTATGCCGCACTCCGTAGCGCCTATTCGAGCCCATATTTGCTTCTATACCAACACTTTACGGATCCCAACCCTCAAGCGTTACACTCCGTATTCGACAGAAATCGGAGGGCTCACTCGGAAATTCGTTCCGATCTACTATTCTGAGACATGCATGACCCATCAAGTGCTGAGATAATCCGGAGCGCGGGGGCCGGTGACCCCGTTGCGCTGACGCGGGTCTTGGTCGCGACCCCCTCGGTGAACCCCCAGATGGAGGCGGGCGGCGCGGCCGAGGGCGCCGTGGCAGAGCTCACTGCGGGCTGGCTTCAGGACTGGGGCCTCGCCACGGAGACCACCGAGGTCGCGCCGGGCCGGTACAACGTCGTCGCGACGTTGGACGGTGACGGCCCGACGCTATTGCTGAACGGCCATATGGACACTGTCGGAGTGGGCGGAATGACCATCGAGCCCTTCGAGGCCGTGATCGAGGGAGGCCGCCTGTGGGGCCGCGGTTCCTGTGACATGAAGTCGGGCTTGGGCGTGATCCTCGCCGCGACGCGGCGGTTGGCCTCTCACGGTGCCCGCCCCAATCTCATCGTGGCCCTAACGGCGGATGAGGAGCAGGCCAGCGCAGGGATGTACTCGTTCGTAGCCTCGGGGATGTCCGCCGATCTCGCTGTGGTGACCGAGCCGACCAGCCTAAAGGTCATGCCGGCCCACAAGGGCTTCGTGTGGATCGAGGCGAGCTTTTCAGGTAGGGCGGCGCATGGTTCGCGACCGGACCTGGGGGTCGACGCGATCAGACATGCGGCTCTGTACCTCGCGTCGCTCGACGAATACGCCGCAGAGTTGAAGTCCCGTGAGGAGCATCCGCTTCTGCTTCATGGCTCCATACACGCTGGAACCATCACGGGAGGAACGGCGCCATCGGTGTATCCGGACGCATGCAAGCTCCTGGTGGAGCGAAGAACCATGCCCGGCGAACGCCCCGAAGACGTGGTCGCGGAGTTCCAACGAGTGCTGAACGACCTCGTCCAACGAGAGCCTGGAATCGATGGGAAGCTCGAGATGACGCTCGAGCGACCGGGAACAGAGGTGCCGGAGGACTCGCCGCTGGTTCAGGGGCTCCTACGCGCCAGCGACGCGCACGGCGTGGAGCCCCGCATCGAGGGGATGACCGCGTGGGTGGACGCGGCCCTGCTCAACGAGGCCGGAATCCCCGCGGTGTGTTTTGGTCCCGGCGATATCGCTCAGGCGCATACGGAGGACGAGTGGGTGGACGTCGAGCAGATCCGGACATGCGCGGATGTCCTGGAGACCTTCGCCAGGGCGCTAGCGGACTAGCGGGCCACCCTCGCGTTCGCGAATGCGGCCCGCTCTCGGTCCTCCGGAGGGCATCCGGTGACGGAAGCTCCTCTCGCATCGAGCGGTCAGGTCACCTTCGAAGGGTGACCAGGATCGCTCCGCCGTCGTTGTTCGTGCCGAATCGCATGGTGGCGTCCGGCCCGCTCATGCGCTCGACCCTTTGGACCTCATCGACCCGGATAGTGTTCAGCTCGTTGGTGCCGCCCCGGCGGTTCCCATCTACGTAGACGACCGCCACGCTGTTGCCGCGCGCCCTCAACCATGCTGGCCGCAAGCGCTGGATAACCGTCAAGAGGTTCAGCGACTGCATGTCGGGTGTGAAGTCTTCCATCGTGAGGCGGCTTGGGCTGCTTCGACTGCTGCCACCGCCGCCACCCGAGCTCGCGCATCCGGCGAGCGCGATGGTAAGGGCGAAAGACGCGAAAATGAGTCGCTTGGACACGTGAGCACGCATCGACCTGCTCCTTGAAACTGTAAGATTTCACTAGCCCCGACATTATGCCGGCCGGTCCACGCTTCCGCCACCAGAAGGAGCGTCGACTTTGTTGCCCGGCCTCTGCGAGCGGAATAACCTTACGTCCCTCGTTTGGTCTCCCGCGCCCAACTCCACCCCCTGACCCCGGAGCGACATGTGCCCGACCTGGTGCTTCGTGATGGCGTGGTGTGGACGGGCGTCGAAGGCCGAGAGACGGCAGAAGCGGTAGCGATCAGCGAGGGCCGCATCGTCGCGGTTGGCTCGAATAGTACGATCGATCCGCTCTCGGATGACTCGACCCGCGTGGTGCAACTCGCGGGACGTGCCGTCACGCCCGGGTTCATCGACGCCCACACGCACTTCGTCTCCGGGGGATTCCAACTCTCCAGCATCGATCTGCGCGACGCGGACACGCCTGAAGAGTTCGCCGACCGAATCGAGAGCTTCGCGGCTGGCGCTCCCCCCGGAACATGGATCACCGGGGGCGGTTGGGACCACGAGCTCTGGGGAGGCGAGCTGCCACAACGGCGCTGGATAGACGCCCGAACACCCGATCATCCGGTCTTCGTGCAGAGGCTCGACATCCATATGGCTCTGGCGAATCGAGTCGCCCTCCAAGCGGCGGGCGTGACGTCTGCCACCGAGGATCCACCGGGCGGATCGATCGTCCGTGACGAACACGGTGAGCCCACGGGAATCCTGAAAGACGAAGCGATGGACTTGGTTTTGCGCGTCATGCCGACTCGGACCGAGAGGCAGCTCGACGAGGCGCTCGATGCCGCCGCCCACCACGCGCTGTCGTTGGGGGTAACGCAGATCCACGACATGGGGAGCTGGGCGAACCTGGCCACCTACCAGCGGGCTCAGACACAGGGACGCCTCCCGCTGCGCGTGTACTCCGTAGTGCCCATGAGAGACTGGGAACGCATGCGCGACTACGTCGCCGAGCACGGTGTGGGCGGCGATCGACTTTGGTGGGGCGCGGTGAAGGCGTTCGTCGACGGCTCGCTGGGCTCGACGACGGCGTGGTTCCACGAGCCCTACTCGGATGCGCCGGACTCCACCGGGCTCGTAGTGACAGATCCGAGCGACCTGAGTCGGTGGATTCTCGGGGCGGATGCGGCCGGACTGCACGTGATCGTACACGCCATCGGGGACCGCGCGAACGACTGGTTGCTCGACACGTATGCAGGGGTCGCAACGACGAATGGCGATCGGGATCGTCGGTTCCGGATCGAGCACGCGCAGCACTTGACCGCCGACGCGATCGGCCGATTCGCAGAGCAGGGTGTGATTGCCTCCATGCAGCCCTTTCACGCGGCCGACGACGGTCGGTGGGCCGAAAAGCGTGTGGGGGCGGAGAGAATCAGGACGACGTATCCGTTCCGCTCCCTGCTCGACGCGGGTGCGACGCTGGCGTTCGGTTCAGATTGGACCGTCGCCCCGCTCGACCCGATCGTCGGGATCGACGCTGCGGTCTCGAGGCGCACTTTGGACGGTATGCACCCCGAAGGTTGGATTCCCGAGCAGCGAATCCCGCTCGAAGATACGCTCCGCGCTTATACCTCCGGCGCAGCTCGATCGGGTTTCATGGAGGATCGGGTGGGAACCGTCGAAAACGGAAAGCTGGCCGATCTCGTAGTGCTTTCACGGGACGTTTTCGCCATGGATCCCCATGACCTGGGCGACGTTCGCGTTGACATTACGATCGTAGATGGCCAAGTAGCGTACGAGCGCCCTTCAGCTCGGGAGTAGGCAGTCGAGATGGCGAACGACCAGGAACACGGACCGGCTTCGGTCACACACACGCGTGAGGTCACGATCGATGCGCTCTGCGAGCACTTCGCCAATGACATCATGAGCGTGGAGGAGTTCGAGCTGCGGATCGACCGGGCGCACCAAGCCTCCACCAGTGCGGAGCTCAAGGAGCTGCTCAGGGACCTGCCCGGTGGAGATCTGGTGGCCCCGTCCCAAAACCAGGTAGCGCCGGCACTCAAGCAGCAATACACCGTGACTTCAGCAGCTCAAGTGAAGGATCGTGGCTTCGCGGTGGCGATCATGGGGGGGACTGCCCGAAAGGGCCGCTGGACGCCGGCTCGAAACAACTACGCCATCGCGGTGATGGGTAGTGCCCAATTGGACTTCCGTGACGCCGTGATGCCTCAGGAGGTCACCGACGTAAAGGTGGCTACGGATTCGCGCTCATGGGTGGCCTCGAGCATGCCGGGGACAACTACGAGCAGCCCGATCCGGATGCTCCGACTCTCAGGATTACTGGCGTGGCGTTGATGGCGGGTGTCGATGTCTCGGTCCGCCACCCAGGTGAGACCGGCCGGGACGCGCGTCGTCGCAGAAAGCTCGAGAGAAAGGAACGGCGCCGCTTGGCCAAAGGCGGCTGATCGTTGGGGCACGATTCTCCGCGCGATGTAGGGCTCGTCAGTGTGCTGATCGATCTCGGTGCGGGCCGGCGGGGTGTCGATATGGGTCCCTCGGCGCTCCGGATCGCCGGGGTTACTGAGGCGATCGAGGCGATCGGCCACAACTTGATCGAGTTGGGCTCGGTCGCGGCTGGGGGCTTCGAGACCACTGATCCGGGCGATGGCACGGTTCGATTCCTCGATGAGATCCTTGTTATCGCGGCCCGAACCCGTGGCATCGTGTCTCAGGGCCTGCAAGACGCTTGCTTTCCCGTGATTCTGGGCGGAGATCACTCTCTATCTATCGGGTCAGTCGGGGCCGTGGCGGACCATTATCGGCGCCAGGGAGAGAGAATCGGCCTGATCTGGGTGGACGCACACACCGACATGAACCGCCCGGACACCAGTCCCAGCGGCAACATCCACGGCATGAGTCTGGCTGTGCTCATGGGCCACGGGCATCCCAAGCTCGTCGCGTTGGCTGGCGATGAACCCGCAGTGCAGCACCGAAACGTCGTGGTATTCGGCGCGCGAGATGTGGATCAAGGGGAAAAGGACTTCATCCACGAGCACGGCATCCGCGTCTTCACCATGGCCGAGATCGACGACCGTGGTGTGAGCGCCTGCATGAAGGAAGCCCTAGGCAGGGCCACCGATGGCACGGTCGGCTTCCATATGTCCTTCGATCTAGACGCTCTGGACCCTCGGTTGGCGCCTGGGGTCGGCACGCCTGTACAAGGCGGGCTGACCTACCGGGAGAGTCACCTCGTCTGCGAGAAGGCTGCTCGCTCGGGGCACCTACTCAGCTTCGATCTCGTCGAGTTGAACCCGGTCATGGACATCCGGAACATCACGGCCAATCTGGCCGTCGGCATCATCGCCTCCGCGTTGGGGCAGTCGATCCTCTGACTCGGGCGATTAGAGGCCTGCTCCACCGCTCTGCAGCATCGGCGATGCCTGCCCACCTCGCGCGACGGAGAGCGGCGTCAGCTCAGCCACCCGGTTGAACACCAGATCAGTTGTCAGCAAGGTCAGCTGGTGCCTGAGGCAGAGCTGAGCGAGAAGTGCGTCGATCGTTCCGAGCCTGATACCGTCCGCGCTGAGTTGGGCCCGCAGAGCCGCCGCCGCCACGTGGTCACGACCGTCCGGGACGACGTGTGGCAGCGAGGCGAAGCGCTCGAGGATCGCATCTCGGGCCTCGTGGTCGGAGAAGCCCTGAATGAGCTCCTGGAGGATGAGCCCCGTCGTGAAGACCTGCTCTCCGTCTTGAAGCGCTTGTGCCAAGCGACGGATTTTGGGGAGCGTCGAGGGGGCGTTCTTGCGGAAAGCCAGCGACCAGACGCTGGTGTCGACGAGCAGTCTCACAGCCTCGACCGGCTCGTTTTGTAATCGTACGGATCCCAGTCCATGCTGTCGAACAGGTCCAGAATCTCGACCTGCCTCCGCCGGGCGATGAACTCCTCCAGAGCCCTGGTAACAGTGGCTTTCTTGGTCTTCTCGCCCCCGATTTGGTATGCAGACTCGAGGAGTTCGGGGTCCAGCGCGAGGTTCGTTGCCATCTGTATTCTAGGATGTGTGATATGCCACACAGAAAGCTACACATCTCCATCTGAGCTGCAAGGGCGGTGCTCTTGTGGCCTGCGGAGGCTGCGGACACCCAGGTGAAGAAGTGCCGCCGGCTGACGCCGGGCTTGATCCGATTCGGTCCTGGCCGCATGGTGGCACATGGACAGTCGTCGCCCCTTCCTGCTGGCCCTGCTGCTCGCCCTGGCCTCGAGCGCTCTCGTCATGGCGTGTGACTCGGGTACGATCGGACCCGTCGATGCCGGCGCCGACGACGAACCGGACCCGCCGAGTCCAGGTGTGACCAACCTCCAGGTCGAAACGCTCGTCTCCGGCCTGGATACGCCCTGGGACCTCGCGTGGGGGCCGGACGGGGCGATCTGGTTCACCGAGCGGGCCGGGCGGGTCTCCCGCGTCGACCCGTCCGGCGGTGAGGTGACGGTCGTCGGCGAGATCGAGGTCGAGGAGCGTGGCGAGAGCGGCCTCATGGGCATGGCGTTTCACCCGGATTTCGAAACCACTCCGTACGTGTACTTCGTGTACTCCTACGAGGCGTTCGGAGGGGAGGAGAATCGCCTGATCCGGATGCGGTATCAGGCCGGCGTCTTGATGGACGCGGAGACCCTCGTCGACCAAATCCCCGGCAACGTTTTCCACGACGGCTCACGCCTGACCGTGGGCCCGGATCGACTGCTCTACTTCACGATGGGGGACGCGGGGGACCAAGACGCCGCTCAGGATCTCGAGTCCCTCTCGGGGAAAGTGCTCCGCGTGACCTTGGAGGGAGCCCCCGCACCCGAGAATCCCTTCGACTCCTATGTCTATTCGTATGGGCACAGGAATCCGCAGGGTATCGTCTTCAACCCCCTGACCGGCGACCTGTACGTCGCCGAGCACGGTCCGGGTGATAACGACGAGCTGATGCGGGTCGTAGAGGGCGGAGACCATGGCTGGCCCTCCGTCCACGGATTCTGCGATGCCGATGTGGGCACCGAGAACGACTATTGCGACAGTCACGAGGTGGTGGAGCCCCTCCGAGCGTGGACGCCCACCATCGGCATCTCGGGGCTCGACTACTACGGCTCCGATTTGATTCCTGGATGGCGCGAGAGCCTCCTCGTGACATCCCTCATCGGGGAAACCCTGTGGAGGCTCGAGCTGCTGGACGAGGGCACGTCGCTGGGCGACTTCGAGGAGATCCTCGGTGACGAGTACGGACGCCTCCGTGACGTGATGGTCGCCCCGGACGGCACGGTCTATGTGGCCACGAGCAACCGCGACGGGCGCGGGCAAGCCATCGCAGACGACGACCGCATTCTCAAGATCACTCCGGCTACGTGACGCGCCACTTAAGGTGGCGCCGAGGATGGGGGGTCAAGCATCTTCCCTGCCTCATCCTTCTCCCGGAGTGTCTGTGCGCGCCCACCTACGCCTACTAATGAAGATCCCAGTGGCCGCGGCGGCCGTGATCGTGCTCACTGCCGCGACGACCGGGCGGCCACCGTCGTTTTCTCCGCTCCCGACCGACGCCGACATGTATCCCCGCCGAATCGGGATCGATGTCGAGAACTACCGCTTCGAGATCAGCCTCAGGGACGACACCGATGAGATCGAGGGTCGTGCAACGGTGTCGATACGCTTCACGACGAACGGTCTGACCGCACTGCCACTCGATCTCACTAGTGTTGATGCCGAAGGGCTGGGCATGCAGGTGACCGCCGTGACCTCAGGCGGCACACCGCTCACATACGCACATCAGGACGATCTGCTCACGATTCAACTGCCGGAAGCCGGGCGCTCGGGTGTCCGACTCGACGTCTCGGTCGAATATCGAGGAATGCCGGCGGCCGGCCTCCGCATCGGGCCGAACAAGTACGGGGACCGCACCTTCTTCAGCGACAACTGGCCGAATCGGGCGCACAACTGGCTTCCAACGGTCGATCACATTGGGGAAAAGGCGACCTCGGAGTTCATCGTCACCGCGCCATCTCAGTATCAGGTGGTGTCGAACGGGCTTCGCATCGAAGAGACCGATCGTACCGATGGCATGCGCGTCACCCACTGGAAGCAGTCGGTGCCGATTTCACCGTGGCTCTACGTCCTGGGGGTGGCCCGATTCGCCGTGCAGAACGTCGATGACTTCGACGGCAAGCCGATTCAGACGTGGGTCTACGCGCAGGACCGGGACGCGGGCTTCTACGACTTCGCGGCACCCACCAAGCAGGTCTTGGAGTTCTACTCGGACTACGTCGGACCCTTCGCTTACGAGAAGCTCGCCAACATCACCTCACCTGCGACCGGTGGGGGCATGGAGGCGGCGACGGCCATCATGTATGGGGAAAACTCCGTCACGGGTGACCGGAGCATTCGCTGGCGGAACATCATCATCCACGAAGTGGCGCATCAGTGGTTCGGCAACGCGGTCACCGAGGCGGATTGGGACCATGTGTGGCTCAGCGAAGGCTTCGCGACCTACTTCACCCAGCTCTTCATCGAGCACGCATACGGACGAGACGAGTTCGTCGCGGGAATGAAGAACGCCGCCGGGCGGGTCTTCGCCCAGTACGCGGATGACCCGGCCTACCGCATCGTCCACGACAACCTGAGCGACATGGGACGGGTCTCCAGCGGGGCGACGTACCAGAAGGGCGCGTGGATCCTGCACATGTTGCGACGGCGCATGGGTGATGAAGTGTTTTGGGACGGCATCCAGCTGTACTACGCGACGTACTTCAACGGAACCGCGACCACGGACGACTTCATCGATGCCATGGAGCAGGCATCCGGCCTCGATCTAGAGACTTTCGCCGAGCAGTGGCTCTACGACGGTGGAAACCCTCGCCTCGAGGGCTGGTGGGAGTACGATCCGACTTCCCAAGCCGTCAGCGTTGAGATCAACCAGGTGCAGCCGGTGGGCGGCCTCTTCGAGCTACCGCTCGACATCGGCGTGCTCATGGACGGCGAGCTGGTCCCAGCGCTGGTCCAGACCGTTCAGGTGACGGATCGATTCCATCGGTTCGTCATTCCGGTCGAGGGGCGGCCAGCCGATGTCGTGTTGGACCCCAACACGTGGGCGCTGTTCGAGGCCGATTTCGGTAGGCGCGGGCGCTAGGGAGCCATGCACGCGCGGAGCGCCCTACTTGTGGTGAGGCTTCCTAGAGCTCCGTCACCCGCAGGTTCCGCCACCGAACCCTGATCCCGCCCCCGTCGTGGATCTGCAGGGCGATGTGGCCTGTGGCCTCGCCGATCTTGTCGTCCGTGAGGTCGATCATCTCGGTGCCGTTGATCCACGTGGTGACACGAGGGCCCACGACCCGGACCCGCATCGTGTTCCACTCGCCCATGCGGAGAGCGCGGTCCTTCTCGGGGTCGGGCTGAACAAGCCACCCACGTCCGTAGGACTCGTAGATGCCGCCCGAAAAGAGACCCGGTGGTGCGACCTCCGCCTGCCAGCCGGTGATGATCACGCCGTCGATCCTCGACCTGAAGAAGACGCCACTGTTCCCGTCGGCCTCCTGGAGAAACTCGAGCGTCAGGTCGAAGTCCCTATAGCTCGCGTTGGTTCTCAGGTATCCGTATTGGGCGTCGGGACCGCTTTCGCAGATCAGCTCGCCAGCGTCCACGTACCACCGCTCGGTCCCGTGGACGGTCCAGCCCTCCAGGTCTCGGCCGTTGAAGATAGACACAGGCTGCTGGGCCGCGATCGGGGTCGCGCATAGAAGCGCTGCGGCCCCGAGGAGCCACGTGCGGAGGTGGAACGACCCGATCCTCACCTCCCGGCGCCCAAAGGTCGAATCTTCATGTTGCGATAGCGGACATCGTGTCCGTGATCCTGGAGCCCGATGGAGCCGGTCGGGGTCGTTCCATACACGTCAGGGTCGAACTTGCTGTTCGCCACCTGCGCCGTCCACTCGTCCGAGTAGTAGTCATATTCGACGGTCATCTGGCCGTTCAGCCAGTGCTCGACGTGGGTCCTGTCGACCACGATTTGCGCCACGTTCCACTCGCCGATCGGGTTACTCGCAGTGACCACCGACGATTGAAGGTCGTAGTTGTCACCCGTCAGATGCGTGTTCATGTCCATGGTGCCCATGTCGATGTAGGCCGTGTCGTCGAGCACCTGGAATTCGGGGGCGACCTCCCACATCGCGGTGCCATCGACGTCCTGAACCCGATAGAAGACACCACTGTTGCCCACGGGCGATACTCTGAAGTCGAAGACGAGCTCGAAGTCACCGAACTCCTGCACGGTCACGATGTCCCCCCCGAGGCCCTCCTCGCTCCCGTCGGAAGCGAACACGACCAAGTTGCCGTCCTCGACCGCCCATCCTCGCTCGGGGAACGACTCTGAGAGGTATCCGCGCCACCCGTCCGTGGATACGCCGTCGAAGAGGAGTATCCACCCTGCGTCGGTTTCGGCCGGAGTGAGCGTGTTGTGGGCCACATCGGCGACGGGACCGTCGTCGGCCGCAATGTCAGCCTCAGGTTCGCCACCGCCACACGCCGTCAGAGCGAGCAACACGGCTGCACAAAGCGTTCTCACAAGACCTCCATCCGCTCGGGATCCCAAGTGACGACCTTCTCGTCGAAGTAGCTGTCGTTGCAGGCCAGCGCTGGTGCGGCCGCTCGGAGGCCGAATACGGCGTCCTCGGCGACCGGTGTCCCATCTCGAACCCCTTGGAAGAAGTTCATGAAGTGGTCGAAGTGCGCGCCCATGTATCCGTTCTCGACCGTGTAGAGGCTCTCGGCCGGTGGCAGCATCTCCTTTCTCGCCTCGACCCGGCCGTCCATCTCGTCGGACTTCATCTGGCTGAAGATATCGGTCGGGCTCACGGCCTTGTTGCGCCGCAGGACCACGTCGGTCCAGGTGACGTCCATCGCACCCTCGCTCCCTACGAGGCGCAGGAACGTCGTGCCCGACGTGCCATCCACGAAGTTCACCCGCAGCGAGAGGTTGAACGGTGGGTGCGCGTCGGTTTCCGGGTAGTCGAACATCCCCAGCAGGATATCCGGGACCTCACGGCCATCCTTCCAGTACCGTAGCCCGCCTTGGGCCATGACCTTTCGCGGCCCGTGTGAGGACGTGATGAAGTGCAGGCTCGAGAAGAGGTGCACGAAGAGGTCCCCGGAGACGCCAGTCCCGTAGTCGCGGTAGTTCCGCCAACGGAAGATCCTGAGCGGGTCATACGGCAACCGCGGTGCGTTGCCCAGGAACATGTCCCAGGCGACGGTCTGCTCAGAAGCATCCTCAGGAATGGCGTACTGCCAGGCGCCGATCGGGTCGTTCCGAGCCCAGAAGCCCTCCGCGTAGTTGAGCTGTCCGATCGCACCCTCCTCGAGCAACTCCTTGGCCTTCTCGTTCCCGAGCGAGGCCATGCCCTGACTCCCTACCTGGAAGGTCTTGCCGGATTCCTCTTGGGCCCGGACCACACCCGCCCCCTGCGCGATGGTGTGCACCATCGGCTTCTCGCAATAGACCGACTTCCCGGCACTCAACGCGTCGATCGAGATCTGCTGGTGCCAGTGATCGGGCGTGCCACAGATGACCGCGTCGATATCGTCGCGCGCGAGAATTTCCCGATAGTCGCGCGTGACGAAGATGTCACGGCCGTGGCGTTCACGAACCGCCTCCAGCCGGCCATCGAAGCAGTCCGCAGCGGCCACCAACCTCACGCCGGGCACTTGCAAAGCTGTGGACACATCCGCCATGCCCATGCCTCCGGCGCCGATCACCGCGATCTGCACGACATCTTGGATCGACTTGTACTCGCGGGCGGCGAGCTCGTACCTGACTCGGCGGTCCGACGCCGACAAGAAGCTCGGCGTGACGCCGGCGGCGATGGCACCAGCTGCGAGTCCACCGAGGAATTTCCGGCGGGACTGAGGCGCTTCAGGATCAATCATGGGTCTGCTCGTAGCGGGGTCGATTGGGCTCAGTAGAATGTGCGAGGTCGCGGTTGATTGCCAGCCAATTGGGGGTGGGGGCATGTTGCCGCCTCCACCACTTCCAGGACGGATGATGCTGAGACCCCTGCGCTGTCTTGCTCTCGTTGTCTTATTGGGTGCCACGACCGCTCCCGCGCTGTCGGCACAGATCGACCTCGAGGCTCTTCAGGACGAGGCGGTTGGCTGGGTGCGGGAGTACATCCAGATCAACACGATCAACCCGCCGGGAAACGAAGTGCGGGGCGCTCGCTTCTTCGCGGCCATCTTCGATGCGGAGGGCATCGAGTATGAGATGGCTGAGTCCGCACCCGGACGGGGCAATATCTGGGCACGGCTCGAGGGTGGTGATGCGCCTGCCATCCTCCTGCTGCATCACATGGACGTGGTACCCGCAGACGAACGTTTCTGGACTACCGATCCGCTCTCGGGTGCCCTCGAGGACGGCTACATCTACGGTCGCGGCGCTCTAGACACGAAGACAAGCGGGATTCTTCACCTGGCGACCTTCCTCGCGCTGCACCGATCGGGAACGCCGCTGAATCGAGACGTGATCTTCATGGCGACCGCCGACGAGGAAGCCGGAGGCTTCTTCGGCGCCGGATGGCTCGTGGAGAACCGGCCTGAGATCTTCGAAGACGTCGGCTTCCTCCTCAACGAGGGCGGCGGCGGAGGTGTGGTAAACGGCCAAGTGCAGTTCGGCGTCGAGGTCACGCAGAAGGTGCCGTACTGGTTGAGACTGACTACCACGGGCGAGCCCGGACACGGCTCACGCCCTCTCGTGTCTTATGCGTCCCTCGAGATGATCAAGGCGTTGAACCGCCTCCGGCAGTACGAGTTCGACGCCCGTGTGATCCCTGCGGTGGATGTGCACTTCAAAGGGATGGCGGAACGGCACCCCGAGCCCTGGCGAACACGGTTCCAGGAGCTAGGCGCCGCGATTCAAGAGCCTGGGGTGCTCCGCGAGCTGCAGATCTACAACCCCGGGCTGCATACGCTGGTACGGAACACATGCTCGATCACCCGCTTCGAGGGAAGTGGCAAGATCAACGTGGTATCGCCGGAAGTATGGGCCGAGATCGACTGCAGATTGCTGCCTGACCAGGATCCCGACGAGTGGCTC
>Ga0209554_1000883_pt1 | contig 24340 bp, 35 predicted proteins | sample MarorgKNORR_S2LV_5_FD_188221 | JGI IMG/M metagenome (GOLD analysis project Ga0209554, IMG submission 188221) | Marine microbial communities from the Southern Atlantic Ocean, analyzing organic carbon cycling - Bottom_A/KNORR_S2/LV (SPAdes) (version 2) | ecosystem: Environmental > Aquatic > Marine... | reverse complement strand
TGAATACACCAAAACCAAAACCAAATGCAAAAAGCTTTTCTTTAGTTTGGGTAATATCATTTTCAAAGTATGCAGCATCAACAATAGAATGTATGTACATATTGTTGTTTAGTCGATATCTATACTCTGTATTAAACACACTATATAAAGAAGCGATTAAGCTATTTTCTTCAAAGCCGCGAATTGATTTTATACCTCCAAATCTAAGAAGTTCATTAGTAAAAAAATTATCTGAATTTATTCCAGCACTATTTAACCTTATGTAAATACTATTTTTAGTGTTTAAATTAAAATTTTTGAATGTGTTTAAATTAAAAAGTATTTGTTTTTCGGTAGTGCTTTCAAAATTTCTTTTACCAAAGCTAATTTTTAAATCGAAAACAAAATTTACGGGAAAAAGTAAATTGTAGTACTGCCTTTTTATATACTGGTATCCTAAACTATAAAAAACAGAGTTGTAATCTTGACTTGCTGTAGATGTAGCATCATCTAATAGATTATTAGATAGGATACCTTCGATGCCTACACCAATTTTTTGTTTGGCATTAATTTGATAAAATAAACCTACAGATTGATTTACCGTAGTATATGTTGAATCTTTTTTAAATATATTTAAATTAAACTCGGTTCCTAAAGCTGAACCAAATATATAAGGTAAGTTAAAATTAACTTCAAAAGTTTTTTGCTCATTTTCATCGCTTTTATAAACTAAATTAAAAGATTCTCCATAATTAAGGTTGTTTACAAGAGACAAATTGAGGTAACCGCTAAATTCAATTTTGTTGGTAGTTTCATTTGTGCCGAAACCAAGAAAACCATCAAAGTTGTTACTTTTAGTTTTCTTTATATATAAATAAAGAGAAGTAGAATCTTTTGTAAAAAGAACTTCCGGAGGTTTTATTTGACTAGCAAAAGTCAAGGAATTTAATACTTCAATTTTTTCTTTAATAGTGTTTAAATTAAAATCATTACCCTTCTTAATTTTTAAAAAGTGTTTTATATAAGATTTAGAAAATTTTTCATAACCCTTAACTATAATATTGTCGATACTTCTTTTTTTGTTATTGGAAATAACGAGTTCAGCATATATATTGTTGTCATCTTTCTTTTTAAGGTTTACGAGTTTGAGAGAAGCAAAAGGGATGCCATCTTCAATTATTTTAAAGTTTATATAATTAAGGATGTCTTCACTTTTAGAAATAGTTGTTATAAAATATTCAGTTGTAACGGTGTTTGAAACAGGTTCTAATATTTCTTTAGAAAGTAGTTTATTATCGTAGTATATATATATTGTGTAATATTTTTTATTTAAGCTGAATTTTGCAACATAAGTTGAGTCGTTTTTTTTATCACTCGACAATAATTTATTTTCTATGAAACCTAATTTTTGAAGTTTTAGGTGTTGTGATTCTATTTCATTTTCTAATGATATAAAATCAGAAAATATTTTTTTATAATTCAGAGAATCAATAATAGTAGTTTCTAAACTACCTTTTCCTTTAATGATAAGATTCAAATTTTGAGCGTCTGTAAACGTCAAATTTACAGTGCAAAAAAAAAGGCATAGAATTACAATTTTTAGAGTCCTCAATGTTGTGTTTTTGTGTGTAAAACTAACGGAAAATTTATTCAAATAATATAAGCCATAAATTATTTTTAGATAAGTTATAAAAATAAGACCTCAACGTTTGAATAATTCATTTTAATTTTTACCTTTGCAGCCCTTTAAAAGAGGGTTTAGAAAAAATATTATAAAATAATATGCCAACAATTTCACAATTAGTACGAAAAGGAAGAACCAAAATAACCAAGAAGAGTAAATCGGCTGCTTTAAATTCGTGCCCTCAAAGACGAGGAGTGTGTACACGTGTTTATACTACAACACCAAAAAAACCTAACTCGGCAATGCGTAAAGTTGCAAGAGTACGGTTAACAAATGGTAACGAAGTAAACGCCTACATTCCAGGAGAAGGACACAATTTACAAGAGCACTCGATAGTATTGGTTAGAGGTGGAAGGGTAAAAGATTTGCCAGGAGTTAGATATCATATCGTTCGTGGAGCTTTAGACACTGCAGGTGTAGAAGGCAGAACGCAACGTAGATCTAAATACGGTACAAAACGCCCTAAAAAGTAATTTAAAACTTTAAAAAGAAGATATGAGAAAAAGACAGGCAAAGAAAAGACCACTTTTACCAGATCCACGTTTTAACGATCAGTTAGTAACACGTTTTGTTAACATGATGATGTGGGATGGAAAAAAATCGGTGGCTTTTAAAATTTTCTATGATGCAATAAATATTGTAGAAGAGAAAAATACTGACGAAGAAAAAACTGCTTTAGAGATATGGAAACAAGCATTATCTAACGTTATGCCTCACGTAGAAGTACGTAGCCGTAGAGTTGGTGGTGCAACTTACCAAATTCCAATGCAAATTCGTCCAGACCGTAAAATTTCAACTGCAATGAAATGGCTAATCAGCTTTTCACGTAAGAGAAACGAAAAATCCATGGCTCAAAAATTAGCAGCCGAAGTATTAGCAGCATATAAAGAAGAAGGAGCAGCCGTTAAGAAAAGAGGGGATACTCATAAAATGGCAGAAGCAAATAAAGCATTCTCTCACTTTAGATTTTAATTTCGGGGATGGCAAGAGATTTAAAATATACAAGAAATATAGGTATTGCTGCGCATATTGATGCAGGCAAAACCACTACTACAGAGCGTATTCTTTATTACACAAAAGTTTCACATAAAATAGGAGAGGTGCATCATGGTACCGCAACTATGGACTGGATGGAGCAAGAGCAAGAACGAGGTATTACAATTACTTCGGCTGCTACAACCTGTACTTGGGATTTTCCGACAAAAAATGGAGATCCAATAGATGGAACCAAAGATTACCATTTTAATATCATCGATACTCCGGGTCACGTAGATTTTACAGTTGAAGTAAACCGTTCATTACGTGTATTAGACGGTTTAGTGTTTTTATTTAGTGCTGTTGATGGTGTTGAACCTCAATCTGAAACTAACTGGAGACTTGCTGATAATTACAAAGTGCCAAGAATTGGATTTGTTAATAAGATGGACCGTCAAGGATCAGATTTCATGATGGTTTGTAAGCAGGTAAAAGAAATGTTAGGTTCTAATGCAGTGCCTATTGTTTTGCCTATTGGAGATGAAGAAGACTTTAAAGGGATAGTTGATTTAATTAAGAATAGAGCAATCGTATGGCATGAAGATAATAATGGAGCTACATTTGATGTTATTGATATTCCAGAAGATTTAAAAGAAGAAGCTGAAAAATATAGAGCTTTACTTATTGAAGAAGTAGCAAGCTATGATGATAACTTGTTAGAAAAATTCATGGAAGATGAAGATTCTATAACAGAAGACGAAGTGCATGCCGCTTTAAGAGCTGCTGTTATGGATATGGCTATCATTCCAATGATATGTGGTTCTGCATTTAAAAATAAAGGAGTTCAGTTTTTATTAGATGCTGTTTGTCGCTACTTACCTTCACCAGTAGATAAAGAAGCTATTTTGGGTACAGATCCTGATACTGGAAACGAAATTTCTCGTAAGCCATCTGTAGATGAGCCATTTTCTGCATTAGCATTCAAAATTGCTACCGATCCTTTTGTAGGTCGTTTGGCATTTTTTAGAGTATATTCAGGTCGTTTAGATGCTGGTTCTTATGTGTTGAATAACCGTTCAGGTAAAAAAGAACGTATTTCCCGTATCTACCAAATGCATGCAAACAAACAAAAAGCAATCGACTTTATTGAAGCTGGAGATATTGGAGCTGCTGTAGGATTTAAAAATATTAAAACAGGAGATACCTTAACAGATATTAAACATCCTATTGTTTTAGAAAGTATGGATTTTCCAGATCCTGTAATTGGTATTGCTGTAGAGCCAAAAACTAAAGCTGATGTAGATAGATTAGGAATGTCTCTCGCTAAACTCGCCGAAGAAGATCCAACATTTACAGTAAGAACAGATGAAGCTTCAGGACAGACTATTATTTCTGGAATGGGAGAACTTCATTTAGATATTATAGTCGATCGTTTAAGACGTGAATTTAAAGTTGAAGTAAACGAAGGTCAGCCTCAAGTAGAATATAAAGAAGCGATTACTAAAATTGCAGACCATAGAGAAGTTTACAAAAAACAATCTGGTGGTCGTGGTAAATTCGCCGATATTTCATTTACTATTGAACCCGCCGAAGAAGGTAAAAGCGGATTGGAGTTTATCTCTACAATTAAAGGAGGTAATGTACCAAAGGAATTTATTCCTTCAGTAGAAAAAGGATTTAAAATGGCCATGATTAATGGTCCTCTCGCAGGATACGAAATCGATAGCTTGAAAGTAACCTTAAAAGACGGATCTTATCATGATGTGGATTCCGATCAATTATCTTTCGAGTTGGCTGCCAAATTAGGTTTTAAAGCTGCAGCAAAAATTGCTGGAGCCGTAATCATGGAACCAATAATGAAATTAGAAGTCGTTACTCCCGAAGAAAATATGGGAGATATAGTAGGAGACCTTAATCGTCGTCGTGGTCAAGTTAGTGATATGAGTGACAGAGCAGGTTCTAAAGTAGTGAAAGCAACAGTTCCATTATCAGAAATGTTTGGGTATGTAACAACACTGCGTACATTATCATCAGGTAGAGCAACATCAACTATGGAATTTTCACATTATGCACAAACACCTTCAAATATTTCTGAAGAAGTGATAAAAGATGCAAGAGGAGTTGAAGCTTAAATTTTAAAACTATGAGTCAAAAAATTAGAATAAAATTAAAATCTTACGATTACAATTTGGTAGATAAATCTGCCGATAAGATTGTAAAAACAGTAAAAAGTACAGGTGCTGTTGTAACTGGACCAATTCCATTACCAACACACAAGAAAATTTTTACTGTGTTACGTTCGCCACACGTAAACAAGAAAAGTAGAGAACAATTTCAATTATTCTCGCACGTGAGATTATTGGATATTTATAGTTCATCATCAAAAACAATCGATGCTTTAATGAAACTTGAATTACCAAGTGGCGTTGAGGTTGAGATTAAAGTGTAGTGTCATTCCTGCGAAGGCAGGAATCTCATGAAAAGATTTCCGCTTTCGCGGAAAGCAAACATGTCCTTAACGATTGGTTAAGGAAAAACGGTAAAAATACAATTCAGGGTTGAAACGTATTTTGACCCTAAATTTTTGGAAAAACGTTTTTTAAAACGTCTGAATAGTAAAATAATTAATAACAGATTTGAGATTTAGTTTAGATAAATTCTAAAATGTAAATCAAAAATCGTAAATCAATAATTAATATGTCTGGGTTAATAGGAAAAAAAATCGGAATGACCAGCATTTTTGATGAAAACGGGAAGAATATTCCTTGTACAGTAATCAAAGCTGGACCATGCGTTGTTACCCAAGTCAGAACTAAAGAAATTGATGGCTACGAAGCTATTCAATTGGGTTTCGATGACGCGACAGAAAAAAGTGCTACTAAAGCCGACCTTGGTCACGCTAAAAAAGCAGGAACTTCTGTAAAACGCAAAATCGTTGAATTCAAAGGTTTTGATGAGGAGTACAAATTAGGTGACGAAATTACTGTGGAGCACTTCACAGAAGGTGAGTTTGTAAATGTTGCAGGAACATCAAAAGGAAAAGGATTTCAAGGTGTTGTAAAACGTCATGGTTTTGCTGGAGTTGGTCAAGCAACTCATGGTCAGCATAACCGTTTAAGAGCACCAGGTTCTATTGGAGCTGCTTCATATCCCGCAAGAGTATTCAAAGGAATGCGAATGGCAGGAAGAATGGGAGGCGTAACAGTAAAAGTTCAAAATTTAAGAGTTTTAAAAGTAGTTCCTGAAAAGAATCTACTGGTGGTTAAAGGATGTATTCCCGGACCAAAAAACGCTTATGTAATTATTAGAAAATAATGAAAATAGCAGTTTTAGATATTAACGGAAAAGACACAGGAAGAAAGGTAAACCTTTCTGCAGCTGTGTATGCTATTGAGCCAAATAACCATGCTGTTTACCTCGATGTTAAGCAATATCTTGCTAATCAACGTCAAGGAACGCATAAGGCAAAAGAAAGAGCAGAAATTGTAGGTAGTACACGTAAGATTAAAAAACAAAAAGGTACTGGTACTGCAAGAGCAGGAAGTATAAAATCGGGTATATTTAGAGGTGGTGGACGTATTTTTGGTCCAAGACCAAGAAATTATAATTTCAAATTAAATAAAAACCTTAAACGTTTAGCACGAAAATCTGCATTAAGTATTAAGGCAAGCGAAAAGGCGATAACTGTATTAGAAGACTTCAATTTTGAAACTCCAAAAACCAAAGAATTTACAGCAATTTTAAAGGCTTTAGGACTTGAGAATAAAAAATCTTTGTTTGTGTTGGGCGACTTAAATAATAATGTATATTTGTCGTCACGCAATTTAAAAAGGTCTGAAGTTGTATTGAATTCAGAATTAAGTACTTACAAGATTTTAAATGCAAATCAAGTTGTACTTATGGAAAGCTCTTTAGAAGAAATTGAATTGAATTTAAGTAAATAAGAAACAATGAATATCTTAATCAAACCAATAATCACTGAAAAAGCAACTAACGATAGCGAGTTAAATAATCGTTACAGTTTTCAAGTGAATACAAAGGCGAACAAGGTAGAAATCAAGAAAGCAGTTGAAGCTGCTTATGGTGTTTCTGTTGAAAAAGTTCGTACTATAAATGTCCGTCCAGATCGAAAAACCCGTCATACAAAAACGGGAGTTCAACATGGTAAAACAAATGCTGTTAAAAAAGCAATTGTACAACTGGCGGAAGGTGAAACGATTGATTTATACGCTAACATGTAATTAGACTAAAATGTCAGTAAGAAAATTAAAACCAATCACACCAGGACAGCGATTTAGAGTAGTAAATGGGTTTGACGCCATTACTACTGACAAGCCGGAGAAAAGTTTATTAGCTCCGAAAAAACGTTCGGGTGGTAGAAACAGTCAAGGAAAAATGACCATGCGCTATATTGGCGGAGGTCATAAAAAAAGATATCGTATTATAGATTTTAAACGTAACAAAACTGGTATTCCAGCAGAAGTTAAATCTATTGAATACGATCCAAACCGTACAGCGTTTATTGCGTTGTTGAATTATCAGGATGGCGAGAAAAGATATATGATTGCTCAAAGTGGACTTCAAGTCGGGCAAACAGTTGTATCAGGCGAAAAAATAGCTCCAGAAATAGGAAATGCTATGCCTTTAAGCCAAATTCCATTAGGTACCGTTATTTCTTGTATCGAATTACATCCAGGTCAAGGTGCTGTTATGGCTCGTAGTGCTGGAGCTTTTGCACAGTTAATGGCAAGAGATGGTAAATTTGCTACTATTAAATTACCTTCTGGAGAAACACGATTGATTCTTGTAAACTGTTTGGCAACTATTGGAGTTGTTTCAAATTCCGATCATCAGTTATTGGTATCTGGTAAAGCAGGTAGAAGCAGATGGTTAGGAAGACGTCCACGTACAAGACCAGTAGTTATGAATCCAGTCGATCATCCAATGGGTGGTGGAGAAGGAAAAGCTTCTGGAGGACATCCACGTTCAAGAAACGGTATTCCTGCTAAAGGGTATAGAACCCGTTCTAAAACAAAAGCGAGTAATAAATATATTATAGAGCGTAGAAAGAAATAATAAGATATGGCAAGATCATTAAAAAAAGGACCTTACGTTCATTATAAATTAGAAAGAAAAGTATTAGCAAATACTGAGGCTAAAAAGAAAACTGTAATTAAAACTTGGTCTAGAGCAAGTATGATTACTCCAGACTTTGTTGGTCAAACAATTGCTGTACATAATGGCCGCCAATTTGTACCAGTTTACATTACTGAAAATATGGTGGGTCATAAATTAGGAGAATTTTCGCCAACAAGATCATTTAGGGGTCATGCAGGTGCAAAAAATAAAGGTAAAAGATAAGAGCTATGGGAAGTCGTAAAAAACAAATGGCAGACGCTATTAAAGCAGAGAAAAAGCAAATTGCTTTTGCGAAACTTAATAACTGTCCTACGTCACCAAGAAAAATGCGTTTAGTAGCTGATTTGGTAAGAGGTGAAAAAGTAGAAAAAGCACTTAATATTTTAAAATTAAGCCCAAAAGAAGCTTCACGTCGTTTAGAAACATTGCTAATGTCGGCTGTTGCAAACTGGCAAGCTAAAAACGAAGATGCTGATATTGAAGATGCTGAATTATTTGTAAAAGAGATTAGAGTTGACTGCGGAACAATGTTAAAAAGATTACGTCCAGCTCCTCAAGGTCGAGCACACAGAATAAGAAAAAGATCTAATCACGTAACACTCGTGCTTGGAGCTAACAATAACACACAAAGCAATTAATAAATGGGACAAAAGACAAATCCAATAGGAAATCGTTTAGGAATTATCAGAGGATGGGAATCTAACTGGTATGGAGGAAATGATTATGGAGATAAACTGGCTGAAGATGATAAAATCAGAAAGTATATTTTCGCTCGTTTAGCAAAAGCCAGTGTATCGAGAGTAATTATCGAAAGAACTCTTAAACTTGTAACCGTTACTATCACAACAGCTCGTCCAGGTATCATTATTGGTAAAGGCGGCCAAGAGGTAGACAAGTTAAAAGAAGAACTTAAAAAGATTACAGGTAAAGAAGTTCAAATAAACATCTTTGAAATTAAAAGACCAGAATTGGATTCGTATCTCGTGGCATCAAGTGTAGCACGTCAAATTGAAAATCGTATTTCATACAAGCGTGCAATTAAAATGGCAATTACTGCTTCAATGCGAATGAATGCTGAAGGCATTAAAATTCAAATTAGTGGACGATTAAATGGTGCAGAAATGGCACGTAGCGAACACTTCAAAGACGGAAGAATTCCTTTATCAACATTTAGAGCCGACATTGACTATGCTTTAGTAGAAGCCAATACAACCTATGGTAAATTGGGTATTAAAGTTTGGATTATGAAAGGTGAAGTATATGGTAAAAGAGAACTTTCTCCGCTTATTGGTTTGTCTAAAAAGCAAGGAAAAGGTGGACGAGGCGGTAATAATAAAAATCGTCGTAGAAAGTAATTTTTTAAATTTAAAGAAAAATGTTACAACCAAAAAGAACGAAATTTCGTAAACAACAGAAAGGAAGAATGAAAGGTAACTCTGGAAGAGGAAACCGACTAGCTTACGGAATGTTTGGTATAAAATCATTAGACTCAAAGTTTGTTACTTCTCGACAAATTGAAGCCGCACGTATTGCTGCGACGCGTTATATGAAAAGAGACGGACAATTATGGATTAAAATATTTCCGGACAAGCCTATTACAAAGAAACCTCTCGAAGTACGAATGGGTAAAGGAAAAGGTTCTGTGGAATATTACGTAGCTGTAGTTACACCAGGAAGAATTTTATTCGAAGTTGGAGGTGTGTCTTTAGAAATTGCAAAAGAAGCATTACGTCTCGCTGCACAAAAGCTTCCAGTGAGAACTAAGTTTATAATTGCTAGAGATTTCGAAGATTTATAAAAGAATATTATGAAATGAGCTGTTTAAATTTTAAAATTTTTCTAAAATAAAAATAGCGAATTACATCTGACAAAACAGATAAAATAGAAAATAACAGATGAAACGAGCATGTTAAAAAGTTTATCACCCAAGAGAATAATTAATAGTGAACAGCATGTGTTCAGCTAAAAAATATAATTTAAACACATGAAACAATCAGAAGTTAAAGAACTATCCATAACCGAGTTACAAGAAAAACTTGGTGAGACTAAAAAGAGTTATGCCGACCTTAAAATGTCGCATGCAATCTCACCGTTGGAAAACCCAATTCAGTTACAAGGTATTAGACATACTATAGCTAGAATTGCAACAGAGTTAACTAATAGAGAAATACAAGAATAGTATTCTGCTGAAAGATGGAAAAAAGAAATTTAAGAAAAGAACGTATAGGAATTGTTACCAGTAACAAAATGCAGAAATCAATTGTGGTTGCTGAAGTTAAAAAAGTAAAACATCCTATGTATGGTAAGTTCGTGTTAAAAACAAAAAAATACGTTGCACACGACGAAAAAAACGACTGCAATATTGGAGATACTGTAAAGATCATGGAAACACGACCTATAAGTAAATCTAAATGTTGGAGATTAGTAGAAGTAATTGAAAGAGCTAAATAATTATGGTACAACAAGAATCAAGATTAATAGTAGCTGATAACACTGGAGCGAAAGAGGTTTTAACAATTCGTGTTCTGGGTGGTACTAAAAGAAGGTATGCTTCTTTAGGCGACAAAATTGTAGTTACTGTAAAAGAAGCTACGCCTAATAGTGGTGTTAAAAAAGGATCGATTGCAACAGCAGTTGTAATCCGCACAAAAAAAGAAGTTCGACGACCAGACGGTTCGTATATTAGGTTTGATGACAATGCTTGTGTGCTGTTAAATCCAACTGGAGAAATGCAAGGTACACGTGTATTTGGGCCTGTAGCTAGAGAACTTCGTGATAAACAATTCATGAAAATTGTATCATTAGCACCAGAAGTGCTTTAATACAGATTTAAGAAGATGAAACGAGCATGTTAAAAATTTTTACAAATAAGAGAATGATTAATACAGAACAGCATGTGACCGTTAAAAAACAATAAATATAACACATGAAAAAGCTTAAAATAAAATCGGGAGATACAGTAAGAGTTATAACTGGAGACCATAAAGGAGAAGAAGGTAAAATTCTTAAAATATCAAAAGATAAAAACAAGGCGATTGTAGAAGGTGTTAATATGGTGAAAAAACATATGAAACCTGACGCAAAAAACCCTCAAGGAGGAATCGTAGAAAAAGAAGCAACTATTCAAATTTCTAACTTATCATTGTTTACTTCAAATGGAGAAACAACACGAGTTGGATATAGAATGGAAGGCGATAAAAAAGTAAGATTTGCTAAAAAATCTAATGAAGTAATATAGTTATGGCATATATTTCAAGGTTAAAACAAGAATACAAGAACAAGATAATTTCTGCTCTTACTGAAGAGTTCGGATATAAAAATATAATGCAAGTGCCTAAACTTAAAAAGATAGTATTATCCAGAGGAGTTGGCGATGCAGTAGCAGATAAAAAGTTAATTGACTATGCTGTTGACGAAATGACAAAAATATCTGGGCAAAAAGCTATTGTTACTATATCTAAAAAAGATGTAGCATCTTTCAAATTACGTAAAGGAATGCCAATTGGAGCAAAGGTTACTTTAAGAGGAGAGCAAATGTTCGAGTTTTTGGACCGTTTAGTTACAACAGCATTACCTCGAGTAAGAGATTTTAGCGGTATTAGAGCTACTGGATTTGATGGAAGAGGTAATTACAGTTTAGGAATTACCGAACAAATTATTTTTCCAGAGATTAATATAGATAAGGTGAACAAAATAGCTGGTATGGATATTACATTTGTCACTTCGGCAGAAACAGATAAAGAAGCAAAATCATTACTAACGGAATTAGGCTTGCCTTTTAAAAATAATTAAGATATGGCTAAAGAATCAATGAAAGCCCGTGAGGTAAAAAGAGCTAAAACAGTAGCAAAATATGCGACTAAACGTAAAGCTTTAAAAGAAGCTGGAGATTACGAAGGATTACAAAAGCTGCCAAAAAATGCTTCACCAGTTCGTATGCACAATAGATGCAAATTAACAGGAAGACCAAAAGGCTATATGCGTACTTTTGGATTGTCTCGTGTTATGTTTCGCGAAATGGCTAATAAAGGGTTAATTCCAGGAGTAAGAAAAGCAAGTTGGTAAAATTATAAATTGATTTCAGGTTTAGTCCCGATAGCTATCAGGATTAAAAACCAAAATCGCAAATTAATACATATGAATACAGATCCAATAGCGGATTATTTAACAAGAATTAGAAACGCAATGAGTGCTGGACACAGAGTTGTAGAAATCCCTGCTTCTAATCTTAAGAAAGAAATAACAAAAATATTATTTGACCAAGGATATATTTTAAGTTACAAGTTCGATGATTCTTCAGTACAAGGAACGATTAAAATCGCTTTAAAATACACGAAAGACACCAAAGAACCTGTAATTAAAAAACTCCAAAGGATAAGTAAACCAGGTTTACGTAAATATGCAAGTTCTACGGAACTTCCTCGTATTCTCAATGGTCTTGGAATTGCTATAATCTCTACTTCTCATGGAGTAATGACAGGTAAACAAGCCAAAAAAGAAAATGTTGGAGGAGAAGTTTTATGTTACGTTTACTAATTAAAGACCATTAAGAGATATGTCAAGAATAGGTAATAGCCCAATAGCAATTCCAGAAGGAGTTACAATTGATATAAAAGATAACCTTGTTACAGTAAAAGGAAAATTAGGAGAGTTGTCTCAGGAATTTTCTGCAGTAACTGTTAAAGTTAAAGATGGTAATATAATAGTACAACGTTCTACTGAAATTAAGGAACATAAAGCTAAACACGGTCTATACAGATCCCTGTTTAGTAATATGGTAGAAGGGGTTTCTAAAGGATATACCAAAGAATTAGAACTCGTAGGTGTAGGATATAGAGCAAGCAATCAAGGACAAAGACTTGACTTGGCTTTAGGTTTTTCTCATAGTATTGTTTTAAACATAGCTTCGGAAGTTAAGATTGAAACAATTTCAGAAAAAGGAAAAAATCCTATTATAAAATTAACATCTCACGATAAACAACTTGTAGGACAGGTAGCGGCAAAGATTCGTTCATTTCGCAGACCTGAACCTTACAAAGGAAAAGGAATTAAGTTTGTTGGTGAAGAATTAAGAAGAAAAGCAGGTAAAACTGCATAAAAATTTACGAATTAAGATTTTAGATGTACGTAATAGTAAATCAAAAGTCAAAAACCGTAAATCAAAAATAGTAAGTATAAAGATGGCATTAACAAAGACACAAAGAAGACAAAGAATAAAAAACAGAATACGTAAAATAGTTTCAGGTACTGAAATGCAACCAAGACTATCTGTTTTTAGAAGTAATAAAGAAATTTATGCTCAAATTGTCGATGATGTAACGGGTAAAACTATTAGTGCAGCATCTTCAAGAGATAAAGATATTAGTTCTGTTAAAGGAACAAAAGTAGATATTGCCACTTTGGTAGGTAAATCTATTGGCGAAAAAGCTGTAAAGGCAGGAGTAGAAAAAATTGCTTTTGATAGAGGTGGATATCTATACCATGGTAGAGTAAAATCATTAGCTGACGCAGCTAGAGAAGCAGGACTTAAATTCTAATAAAATTATGTATCATAAATACAAAAGTGCAGAATTAGTAAAACCAAGTGGATTCGATCTTAAAGATCGTTTGGTTAGTGTACAAAGAGTTACAAAAGTAACAAAAGGTGGTAGAGCATTTGGTTTTTCAGCAATTGTTGTAGTTGGTGATGAAGCAGGAGTTGTTGGTCAAGGTTTAGGAAAATCTAAAGATGTAGCAAGTGCTATTGCAAAAGCAATTGAAGACGCCAAGAAAAATTTAGTTCGTATTCCTATTGTTAAAGGAACATTGCCTCATGCACAAAAAGGTAAATATGGTGGAGCAAGAATTAATATTATTCCTGCGGCTCCAGGTACAGGAGTTATTGCTGGAGGAGCTGTAAGAACAGTTTTAGAAGCAGTTGGTGTACATGATGTATTATCAAAATCTCAAGGTTCTTCTAATCCTCATAATGTTGTAAAAGCAACTTTTGATGCCTTATTGCAATTAAGAGACGCTAGAAAAATAGCTAAAGAAAGAGGAATTTCTCTTGAAAAAGTTTTTAACGGATAATTAAAGGATAAGATGGCTAAAATTAAAGTAACAAAACGAAAAAGTGCAATTAATCGTCCATTAAGACAAAAAAGAACTCTTGAAGCTCTTGGCTTAAGAAAGATTGGACAAACAGTTGAGCATGATGCCACGCCAAATATTCTTGGTATGGTTAATAAAGTTAAACATTTAGTTTCTGTAGAAGAAGCTTAAAAATAAACAGGAAAATGGATTTAAGTAATTTAAAACCTGCTGAAGGATCAATTAATACTGGCAAAAGATTAGGTAGAGGACAAGGGTCTGGTAAAGGTGGTACTTCTACAAGAGGACATAAAGGGGCAAAATCTAGATCAGGTTATTCCAGAAAACTAGGTTTTGAAGGTGGGCAAATGCCACTTCAAAGACGTGTGCCTAAATTTGGTTTTACTAACATTAACCGTAAAGAATACCAAGGAATTAATTTGGATACTTTACAAGAAATGGTTGATGTTAAAAAAATAAAAGGTAAAATAGATTTAGATACAATGATTGCTTTTCGTTTAGCTGGTAAAAATGAACTGGTTAAAATATTAGGAAGAGGAGAATTAAAAGCGAAATTAAAAGTAACTGCTCATAAATTTACTGCTTCAGCAAAAGCTGCTATTGAAGCTGCAGGAGGAGAAGCCGTAACATTATAACAGCCTGAATAGATAATGAAATTAATAGAGACATTAAAAAATGTTTGGAAAATTACAGAACTCAAAGATAGAATTATCCTAACTTTAGGATTGCTTCTAGTATATCGTTTTGGAGCTCAAGTAGCTTTACCAGGAATTAACGTAGAACAATTAGGAGGTCTTGCAGATAAAACAGCTGATGGTATATTAGCTTTACTAAATGCTTTTACCGGAGGTGCATTTGCCAATGCTTCTGTATTTGCTTTAGGTATTATGCCATACATTTCAGCTTCTATTGTAGTACAGCTAATGGGAATCGCAATTCCATATTTACAAAAATTGCAAAAGGAAGGAGCTAGTGGGCAAAAAAAGATAACCCAAATAACACGTTGGTTAACTATAGCAATATGTTTGGTACAAGCTCCAGGCTATTTGTATAGTTTACCTGCATTAACAGGTCTAGGATCATTAAACTCACTTTTAATTGTTGGATTTTCTACTACTACCTTTATGTTTTCATCTATAATCATTTTGGTAACAGGATGTGTATTTGCAATGTGGTTGGGTGAAAAAATTACAGATAAAGGAATTGGTAATGGTATTTCAATATTAATAATGGTTGGTATCATTGCAAATTTACCATTATCATTTGTACAAGAATATGCTGCTAGAGTAACGGAGTCTAATGGAGGTTTAATAATGATTTTAATAGAACTTGTAATTTGGTTAGTCATCATTTTGGCATCTATTATGTTAGTGATGGCTGTAAGAAAAATTAAAGTTCAGTATGCTAGACGTACAGCTTCTGGAGGGTATGAAAAAAATATATTTGGCTCTAGACAATATATTCCATTAAAATTAAATGCATCAGGAGTAATGCCAATTATCTTTGCGCAAGCCATTATGTTTGTGCCAAGCTTTATAGGAGAATCTGGATTTTTAAAAGATACAGGAGTAGGACAATGGATGCAAACTCAATATTCAGATATATTTGGTTTATGGTATAACATAACATTTGCATTATTAATTATTGTGTTCACATATTTTTATACGGCAATTACAGTACCTACAAATAAAATGGCAGACGATTTAAAACGTAGTGGAGGATTTATTCCAGGGATACGTCCCGGAACCGAAACTTCAGAATATTTGGATAAAATAATGTCGCAAATTACGTTACCAGGTTCTATGTTTTTAGCATTAATTGCGGTATTTCCTGCGTTTATTGTAAAATTAATGGGTGTACAACAAGGATGGGCATTATTTTTTGGAGGCACCTCATTATTAATTATGGTTGGAGTTTCAATAGATACGATGCTGCAAGTTAATTCGTATTTATTAAATAAACATTATGATGGCTTGATGAAAACGGGTAAAAATAGAAAAGCTATACAATAGTTTAATAAAAATACTATGGCAAAACAAGCAGCAATAGAACAAGACGGAACAATAATAGATTCATTATCGAATGCGATGTTTCGTGTTGAATTAGAAAACGGTCACATTGTGACTGCTCATATATCTGGTAAAATGCGAATGCATTACATAAAGCTTTTGCCAGGAGATAAAGTAAAATTAGAAATGAGTCCTTACGATTTATCTAAGGCAAGAATAACTTATAGATACTAATACAAAATGAAAGTAAGAGCATCAATAAAAAAAAGAAGCGCAGATTGTAAAATCGTGCGTAGAAAAGGAACACTTTACGTAATCAACAAAAAGAATCCTAGATTCAAACAAAGACAAGGGTAATTATGGCAAGAATTGCAGGTGTAGACATACCAAAACAAAAAAGAGGAGTTATCTCGCTAACTTATATCTACGGAGTAGGTAGAAGTAGAGCGAAACAAATATTGGAAACTGCTAAAGTAGATGAAAGCACAAAAGTTTCAGATTGGACTGATGAAGAAATCAGTAAAATTCGAGATGCTGTTGGAACATTTACAATAGAAGGTGAATTACGTTCTGAAACACAAATAAACATTAAGCGATTAATGGATATTGGTTGTTATAGAGGAATTCGTCATAGAATCGGGCTTCCTTTAAGAGGGCAACGTACTAAAAATAACTCAAGAACAAGAAAAGGTAGAAGAAAAACTGTTGCTAATAAGAAAAAAGTAACTAAATAATAATTAGTAATTATGGCAAAAGCAAGTGCTAAAAATCGTAAAGTTATAGTAGATTCTGTAGGAGAAGCACACATTACAGCTTCTTTTAATAATATTATTATTTCTCTTACCAATAAGAAAGGCGACGTAATATCGTGGTCTTCAGCAGGTAAAATGGGATTTAGAGGTTCAAAGAAAAACACACCTTATGCTGCTCAGTTGGCTGCCGAAGATGCTATAGAAGTAGCTAAAGAAGCTGGCTTAAGGAAAGTAAAAGTGTACGTGAAAGGCCCGGGTAATGGTAGAGAATCTGCTATTAGATCAATTCATAATGGAGGTATTGAAGTTACAGAAATTATTGATGTAACACCAACACCACATAATGGATGCAGACCTCCAAAACGCAGAAGAGTTTAACAATTTTCAATATACGAATTTCAATTTACGAATTTTTAAATCGTCAATCGTCAATCATATATAGTAAATCAATAATTAACAAGTATAATCGAGAGGCTAACGATTATCGAAGGATAAGTATAAGACCTTAATTCATAATCACTCTCAAAACAAATTTAAAATGGCAAGATATACTGGTCCTAAAACTAAAATAGCACGTAAATTCGGAGAAGCTATTTTTGGAGAAGATAAATCTTTCGAAAAAAGAAATTATCCTCCAGGTCAACACGGAAACACAAGAAGACGTGGAAAAAAATCGGAATATGCTATCCAATTAATGGAAAAGCAAAAAGCAAAATACACTTACGGTATTTTGGAACGTCAATTTAGAAACATGTTTAAAAAAGCAACAGCAGCTTCAGGTCTTACTGGAGAAGTATTGTTACAATTATGCGAATCTAGATTAGACAATGTAGTGTACAGAATGGGTATTTCCCCATCACGAAGCGGAGCAAGACAACTCGTTTCCCACAGACATATTACAGTAAACGGTAAATTGGTAAACATTCCATCTTATTCGTTAAAAGCTGGAGATGTAGTGGCAGTAAGAGAGAAATCTAAATCACTTGAAACAATTGAAAGGTCACTTTCTAATTCAAGTCATGTTTACGAATGGATTACATGGAACAACGATATTAAAGAAGGCACTTATGTGTCTATTCCAGCACGTATTCAAATTCCAGAAAACATTAACGAACAATTCATCGTCGAATTATATTCTAAATAATAACTGATACAATAAAACAATATGGCAATATTAAATTTTCAAAAGCCCGACAAAGTAATCTTAATAGATTCAGATGAATTTGAAGGCAAATTCGAGTTTAGACCTTTAGAGCCTGGTTATGGCTTAACTGTAGGAAATGCTTTAAGAAGAGTTTTGCTATCTTCTTTAGAAGGATTCGCAATTACATCGGTTAGAATTGAAGGTGTAGAACACGAATTTTCTACAATTACAGGAGTAGTTGAGGATGTTACAGAAATAGTACTTAACCTTAAACAAATTCGTTTTAAACGTCAAATTGATGAAGTTGATAACGAATCGGTTTCAATTTCTATTTCTGGGCAAGAACAAATTACAGCTGGAGATTTTCAGAAATTTATTTCAGGATTCCAAGTTTTAAATTCAGATTTGGTTATCTGTAATTTAGATCCTAAAGTAAGTATCAATATGGAAATTACTATCGAAAAAGGTAGAGGTTATGTTCCTGCTGAAGAAAACAAAAAAGCATCAGCACCACTTGGTACAATTTTTACGGATTCTATTTACACACCAATAAAAAACGTAAAATATAGTGTTGAGAACTATCGTGTAGAGCAAAAAACGGATTACGAAAAATTAGTTTTCGAAATTATTACAGATGGATCTATTGTTCCACAAGAAGCTTTAACCGAAGCTGCTAAAATTTTAATTCATCATTTCATGTTGTTTTCAGATGAGAGAATAACACTAGAAGCAGATGAAATTGCACAAACCGAAATTTATGACGAGGAATCGCTTCATATGAGACAGTTGCTTAAAACAAAATTGATAGATATGGATCTTTCAGTTCGTGCATTAAATTGTTTAAAAGCTGCCGAGGTTGATACATTAGGAGATTTGGTGTCATTTAATAAAAACGACCTGATGAAGTTCCGTAATTTTGGTAAAAAATCTTTAACTGAACTTGAAGAACTTGTAAATGTTAAAGGGCTTAATTTCGGAATGGATTTAAGTAAATATAAATTAGATAAAGATTAATACATCATATTTTGCTCCTCTTTATTGAGTTGTAGCAAGATGGTGATTAAAATAAAAAATAATGCGTCACGGAAAAAAAGTAAACCATTTAGGCAGAAAAACCGCTCACAGAAAATCGATGTTAGCTAATATGGCTTGTTCTTTAATTGAGCATAAGCGTATTAATACAACAGTTGCAAAAGCAAAAGCTTTAAAGCAATTTGTTGAGCCAATGATTACAAAATCAAAAGAAGATACAACACACAACAGACGTATTGTATTTAGTCGTTTAAGACAAAAAGAAGCAGTTACAGAACTCTTTAGAGAAGTTGCAGCAAAAGTAGGCGATCGTCCTGGAGGATATACAAGAATTATAAAACTTGGTAATCGTCTTGGTGATAATGCAGATATGGCAATGATAGAGCTTGTAGATTATAACGAAATTTATAATGCCAAAAAAGTGGCAAAGAAAACAACACGTAGAAGCAGAAGAGGAGGCAGCAAAACAGTTGCTCCAGTAGTAGATGCTAAAGCTTCTAACGAGGAAGAATAGAATAGTATAAAAATTTTAACATTTCTTTAAGGGTAAACATGACAAATGTTTACCCTTTTCTTTTAAGAATTAATTACTTTTACACCTTTCAATTAAAAAATAAACTGCTATAAAAAAAATTCTTTTTATTATTTCAATCCTATCAGTTGGACCAGTTTTTCTCAAAGTTCTGTTGGAACAGCAGGAGATCAGCAAAGTTTCAATGCTAACATCAGACAGTTGAGTTTGAATGGTGGTCAAACTTTTGGTTCTTCTGTAACATTCTTTAACCCAAAAAGACAAACAGATGGTACTTTTTATTTATTCGATAAATGGGATAATTATTGTATTATTCAAACTGAAGACAACCAGAAGTTTTTGTTAAGAAATATAAATTTAAATATAAAACGGCATACTTTTGAATCTAAAACTTATCGCGATTCAATTTTTACATTTAGTTTCAATAATATTGATAAATTTATTATTAATGGGATAATTTATAAAAATTATTATTGGGAAGAAGATAATAAAGTCTATGAAGTTGTTTATACTAATGATGATTTTCAACTTTTAAAAGGATTTAAAGTTAAGTTAATTGAAGGTTCAGCAAACCCGATGATAAATCGAAAAAATGATAAATACATAAGGAAAGAATATTATTGTATTCGAAAAGATGACATGATTAAACCTTTTAAACTTAAGAAAAACCATATTTTAAAATTAGTAAATGGCGATGTAGAAAAGGTAAATAATATTGAAGCCTATGCTAAAAATAACAATCTCTCTTTTAAAAAGGAAAGTGATGTGCGGAAGATTTTAGAGTTTTCTGCTAAAATATAATTAATAAGGAGTTAATATTTAACTCCTTATTTTATGCAAAAAATTATGTATTTAAATAGGATAAAGTATTTTTGTAAAACTTTGTTCATGCGACTTTTTTCAACGAAGTTTAAGCGTAGTTGAAAAGCTGAAACCTCTTTATAAAAGAAAACAATGAAATATCAAATACGTAAAAAAGCCATAATCCTTTTAGAAGATGGAACCATTTTTTATGGCAAAGCAATAGGGAAAGGGGGAAGTGCTTTTGGCGAAGTATGCTTCAATACAGGAATGACAGGCTACCAGGAGATATTTACAGACCCTTCTTACTTTGGGCAGTTAATGATAGCTACAAATGCACATATAGGTAATTATGGGGTTAATGAAAATGAAGTAGAATCAGATTCAATAAAAATCGCTGGTTTAATTTGCAAGAATTTTAGTTATAACTATTCTCGTCATGCAGCAAATAGTTCTTTAGAAGAATTTTTTGAAAAAAATAACCTCTTTGCGATTTCAGATGTCGATACAAGAGCACTTGTAAGTTATATAAGAGATAATGGAGCGATGAATGCAGTAATTTCTACTGATGTTGAAAATATTGAAAACTTAAAAGAGCAACTTGTAAAAGTACCAAATATGGATGGTCTTGAGTTAGCTTCTAAAGTATCAACAAAACAACCGTATTATTTTGGAGATGAAAACGCATCAATAAAAATCGCAGCTTTAGATATCGGAATTAAAAAAAATATTCTTCGTAACCTTGCTAATAGAGATGCATATATTAAAGTATTTCCTTATGATGCATCTTTTGAAGACATGAGCGATTTTAAACCTGAAGGTTATTTTTTATCCAATGGTCCTGGAGATCCTGAACCACTTGTAGAAGCGCAGAATCTTGCAAAAGAAATTATAAAAAGAGACCTTCCGTTATTTGGTATTTGTCTTGGTCATCAGATTATTGCATTGGCGAATGGTGTTTCTACCTATAAAATGCATAATGGTCATAGAGGCATAAACCATCCTGTAAAGAACTTAATAACTGGAAAAGGAGAGATTACTTCACAAAATCATGGCTTTGCTGTCAATAAAGAAGAAGCCGAAGCTCATCCTGATTTAGAAATCACACATATACATCTTAATGATAATACAGTAGCAGGACTGTCAATGAAAAGTAAAAACTGTTTTTCTGTACAATTTCATCCCGAAGCAAGTCCGGGACCACATGATTCAAGGTATTTATTCGATCAATTTATAGAGAATATCAAGGCTGCCAAACTGAAAGATATTCAAAGAGTTTAAGTATTTATTATCTTTTTTATTTTACTAAAACGTTATAGAAAGTATTATATATAATTCTTCCGAAGGCATAGATATTAAAACAATATTAAACCGTAAATTTGAATTCCAAAAAATAAATAACACATACTTATGAGTATCATAATAAATGTTCACGCAAGACAAATTTTTGACTCAAGAGGAAACCCTACTGTTGAAGTAGATGTAGAAACAGAAAACGGTATTATTGGAAGAGCTGCAGTGCCTTCTGGAGCATCTACTGGTGAACATGAAGCTGTAGAGTTGCGTGATGGAGGAAACGCCTATATGGGAAAAGGAGTTTTAAAAGCCATAGAAAATGTGAATGATATTATCGCAAAGGCATTAATAGGTGTATCAGTTTTTGAACAAAATCAAATAGATCAATTAATGATTGATTTAGATGGCACTTCAAATAAGTCTAAACTTGGAGCTAATGCCATTCTCGGAGTGTCTCTCGCAGTGGCTAAAGCTGGAGCTAAAGAAAGAGGAATATCGTTGTTTAGATATATTGGTGGCGAAAAAGCAAGAACACTTCCTGTACCAATGATGAATATTATTAATGGTGGTTCACACAGCGATGCACCAATTGCATTTCAGGAGTTTATGGTGATGCCTGTTAAAGCTAAAAATTTCACTCACGCTATGCAAATGGGCACCGAAATTTTTCATAATCTTAAAAAAGTACTGCACGACAGAGGGTTAAGTACTGCTGTTGGTGACGAAGGTGGGTTTGCACCAACTTTAGACGGAACAGAAGACGCTTTAGAAACTATTGCTACAGCAGTTAAAAATGCAGGTTATAAGCTTGGAGATGAAGTTATGATTGCCTTGGATTGTGCTGCTGCAGAATTTTATGTAGATGGAAAATACGATTATACAAAGTTTGAAGGTAAAACTGGAAAAATTAGAACAAGCCAAGAACAAGCAGATTATTTAGCCGAGTTAGCATCAAATTATCCAATCATATCTATTGAAGATGGCATGGATGAAAACGATTGGGAAGGTTGGAAAAATTTAACAGAAAAAATTGGAGATAAAGTCCAATTAGTTGGAGACGATTTATTTGTTACAAATGTAGAACGTTTATCACGAGGTATTGAAAACGGAATTGCTAATTCGATACTAATAAAAGTAAACCAAATAGGAACCTTGACTGAAACTATTGCAGCAGTAAATATGGCTCATAATGCAGGTTATACATCAGTAATGTCTCATCGTTCTGGCGAAACCGAAGACAATACAATTGCCGATTTGGCTGTAGCATTAAATACAGGACAAATTAAAACCGGGTCTTTATCCAGAAGTGATCGTATGGCAAAGTACAATCAATTACTACGTATAGAAGAGGAACTTGGTGAAGCAGGATTCTATCCTCAAGAGAAAGCATTTAAAGTAAAATAGAAGTACCCTTAAATATTAAATACAAAGCGATTGTTAAATTACTAATAATCGCTATCTTTTTTATCTATTTTAATATTATCAAAATCGGAAAATCCTTTGTCAATAAACTTTAAAAATCGGGAGATTTTTCGTAATTTAGTGAAGTTGTTTTCGACAACAATTCATAATCAATTTTTTTAAAATATGCCAAATACTGCAACGTTAGAAATTAACGGACAAAAACATGAGTTTCCTTTAGTAAAAGGAACAGAAAATGAAGTTGCAATCGATATTAAAACATTAAGAGCGGCAACAGGAGGAATAACGACGATTGATCCTGGTTATAAAAACACAGGTGCCTGCGAAAGTGCGATTACGTTTTTAGATGGCGAAAAAGGAATTTTGAGGTATAGAGGCTATGCTATTGAAGATTTAGCCCAAAAAGCTGATTTTTTAGAAGTCGCTTTTTTGTTGATTTTTGGAGAGCTTCCAAATCAAGAACAATTAGAGGAATTTCATTCGGATATTAAAGCACAATCTTTGGTAGATGATGATGTTAGAAAAATTATAGATGCTTTTCCGAAGTCTGCACATCCAATGGGAGTTTTATCTTCGTTAACAAGTGCATTAACAGCATTTAATCCTTCTTCAGTAAACGTAAATTCTGAAGAAGATATGTATCATGCAATAGTTAAAATTCTTGCAAAATTTCCAGTATTAGTGGCTTGGACACTTCGTAAAAAACAAGGTTTACCATTAGATTATGGTGATAATAGTTTGGGCTATGTTGAGAACATCTTAAAAATGATGTTTAAAAAACCCAACGAAGAGTATGTACAAAGCCAAGTAATGGTAGATGCTTTAGACAAGCTTTTAATCTTACATGCAGACCACGAACAAAACTGTTCTACTTCTACAGTTAGAATTGTAGGTTCATCGCATGCTGGATTATTTGCTTCAATATCTGCGGGTATTTCTGCACTTTGGGGACCGCTTCATGGTGGCGCAAATCAAGCAGTTCTCGAAATGTTAGAAGCTATTAAGGAAGATGGTGGCGATACTAAAAAATATATGGCAAAAGCCAAAGATAAAGAAGATCCATTTCGATTAATGGGTTTTGGACATCGTGTGTATAAAAATTTCGATCCAAGAGCAACAATAATTAAAGTTTCAGCAGATAAGGTTTTAAACGATTTAGGTGTAGAAGATCCAATTTTAGAAGTCGCTAAAGGACTTGAACAAGAAGCATTAAACGACGATTATTTTGTAAGTCGTAAGCTTTATCCAAATGTAGATTTCTATTCAGGAATTATTTATCGTGCAATGGATATACCAACTGATATGTTTACAGTAATGTTTGCTTTAGGGCGTTTGCCTGGATGGATTGCACAATGGCGAGAAATGCGTTTAAATAACGAACCAATTGGTCGTCCACGACAATTATATATTGGAGAAACTCATCGAGAGTTTAAGAACATTAAAAAAAGATAGATTATAAATTACTACCTGCCTCATAGTGAAAAC
>Ga0209554_1000880_pt1 | contig 24377 bp, 14 predicted proteins | sample MarorgKNORR_S2LV_5_FD_188221 | JGI IMG/M metagenome (GOLD analysis project Ga0209554, IMG submission 188221) | Marine microbial communities from the Southern Atlantic Ocean, analyzing organic carbon cycling - Bottom_A/KNORR_S2/LV (SPAdes) (version 2) | ecosystem: Environmental > Aquatic > Marine... | reverse complement strand
TTGGCGGCTGGGCTTGCCGGGGCGGAAAAAGTTGACACGTTCCCAGCCGTTTTTCTCGCCGAACTCCGCGCCGAGTCCGGCGAGCCGGTCGTACAGCGGGCTTCTGCGGTGGTTGCGCGCCCAGAGGGTTTCGTCGGCCGGATAGTGTTGGTGGTAGTAGTAGTGATACACCTCGCGCGCCTTCTCGGCGACGAAGTCGGTGTTGCCGTGGTTTGCGCCGAAGCGGCGGATGTTCATCTCGTGCAGGTCGAGTGATGGCTCGCCGTCGATGATCCACTCGGCCATCACCTTGCCGACGCCGCCGGCCCCGGCGATGCCGTTGAGCGACATGCCGGCGGCGACGAAAAACCCGGGCACACCCGGCACCGGGCCGAGGCAGTAGTGGCCGTCGGGCGTCATGGCGTCCGGGCCGTTGATCAGCTTGATGACCTCGGCGCGCTCGATTAGCGGGATGCGCCGCAGCGCGCCCTCCATCACCGGCTCGAATAGTTCCCAATCCTCGGGCAGCAGTTGCTGGGTGAAGTCCCACGAGACACCGCCGGCAGCCCAGGTTTTCGGCTCCAGCTCGAAGCCGCCAACGAGGAAGCCGCCAACCTCCTCGCGCAAGTAAAACAGGTTGTCGGGATCGCGCACGACCGGCGTTTGCTCCGGCAACTCATGGCCGGGAATGTGCCGCGTGGTGACGTATTGGTGCATCACCGGCACCATCGGCGTGATCGCGCCAACCATCGCCGAGAGGCGCGGCGCCCATTGCCCGGCGGCGTTGAGGAGGATCGTCGTCTGCACGATGCCCCGGTCCGTCTCGACGTGGGTGACCGCGCCCGCGGCGTCGCGGCCGATGCCGGTGACGCGGCAGTTCGTCTCGATGGCGACGCCGAGCTCGCGGGCGCGCTTGGCGAACTCGACCGTGATGCCGTTGGGATCCAGCCAGCCGTCGTCGGGAATGTGCACCGCGCCCTCGATGCCCCCGGGCGAAAGAAACGGCGCAATATCGAGCGCCTCACTGGCAGTGATGGTGCCGACATCGAGCCCCAGCCCGCGCGCCCGGCTGACCTGCCGCTGCAGCGCCTTGAGCCGGTTCGGGCTGGAGGCCAGGCGCAGGCTGCCGACCTTGTGCCAGCCAATGTTGTTGGCGCCCTCGTCCCTGAATTGGTCGTAAAGCCCAATGCTGTAGTTCATCAGCCGCATCAGCGCGGGGGAGGTGCGGAATTGGCTGACCAGGCCGACGGAGTGGAACGTGGTGCCGCTGGTCAGTTCCCCCTTCTCGATGAGCAGAACATCGGTCCAGCCGCGCCTAGCCAGGTGCCACGCGATGCTGCAGCCGGTGATGCCGCCGCCGATGATGACGACTTTCGCCTGTTCTTTCATTGGCGCGCGGAGCTTGGCCAAGCGCCATGTGGGCGACAATAGCTATTTCTGGTGACGCTGCCCGTGGGCTTGCGCTTGGCCAGGGCAGTCGGCATCTTCCCGGCCCTACTCGAGTATCTGGGTTTAAAATGCCCTGCGCGTCTCAACCGTATTTTGCCTACTCGTTGGGTGTCATGAAATTTATCTTCAAGCTGCTTGGGAACGATCCGAGGTACGAGCGGTGGCGTTGGCAAATGTTCGCCCTCACTTGGCTGGGCTATGCTGGGCTTTACCTGACGCGCAAGTCGTTTTCCATCGCCAAGACCGGGATAGGGGAGGGGACGGAGGTGGGGCTGCTGGACTCGCAGATGGCCTGGATCGACTTCGGTTACCTCATGGCGTACGCGATTGGCCAGTTCATCTGGGGAATAACTGCTGACAGGATTGGCACCCGGAAAGTGATCCTGAGTGGCATGCTGGTTTCGATTTTGGCCGGGGTGATGATGGGTGTCTCCACGCTGCCCCTGGCGTTGGGTGTGTTCTTCTTCATCCAGGGCTTGTGTCAGTCCACCGGTTGGGCGCCGTTGACCAAGAATGTCAGTAATTTTTTCTCCCAGCGCGAGCGGGGAACCATCATGGGGATGTGGTGCACCAATTATGCGATTGGTGGAGTGGTGGCCTCAACCCTGGCTGCCTGGGCTGCATCCCGGTGGGGATACCAGTATGCCTTCTTCGTCCCTGCCGGGGTGTTGCTGTGCATCTGGTTCCTGTTCGTTTTCTTCCAGCGCAACCGGCCGGAGGATGTCGGTCTGCCGAGCATAGAGGAGTATCACGGGGAAAAACAAAATACCGGGGTGGAGACCGATTCGAAACCGGAGCACTCATGGGCAAACAGCATCTCGGTGCTGAAGGATCCGATGGTGCTTTGGCTGGCTGGAGTTTATTTTTTCCTCAAGCCAACACGGTACGCGATCCTGTTTTGGGGGCCGGTTTATATCACTGAGAAACTGGGCACCCGGGGGGAGACAAGCGGATTCATGGATGGCGCAATCGCCACCATGTTCGAATTGGCCGGGCCACTGAGCGTCCTAATTGCGGGTATCGTGACGGACAAGGTGTTCGGCTCGCGACGGATGCCGGTGGCGGTGATGTGTCTCTTGAGCCTGTCGGTTGTGCTTTTCCTGATGGACAACCTTCCGGCAAACCGTTTGGCCTTGGGTGCTGGGTTTTTCACGATTGGCATTCTGCTCTATGCGCCCGATTCGCTAATTAGCGGAACCGCCGCAGTGGACTTCGGGACCCGGAAAGGAGCAGGCACAGCAGCCGGGCTTATCAACGGGTGCGGCTCCTTTGGGGCGGTTCTAGGCGGCTTTTTGCCGGGACTGGTCAAGGAGCATTGGGGTTGGGATGGCATTTTTCTTGCCCTGAGCATCTCCATTCTTATTGCCGGACTGTTGTTGCTGCCGCATTGGAACAAGCTGCCCCAATCACACAGCCGTCGGGAGGCGTCGTGAAACCCGGCCACGGGGATTGAACTTGGGCGGTTCGCGCTTCACTCTCCCGTTGCCCGATCCATGCCCGACCACCGCGCCGCCAACATCGCCTTTGCCCTATTGCTGACCGTGTGCTTTTGCGGCTTGGCCAAGCGCACTGTCGCGGCCGCACCGTTGCAGTGGCACGATCGCGGCCATTACCGCGAGGCAAAAGTGAACCGGCCGCTTGGCCAGGCACCCGGCTTTTCGCTGCTCTCGGCCAAGGCCGCCGGCGTCGGGTTCACCAACCGGCTGGCCCGCGCGCGAATGGTCAACGCCAACCTGCTCAACGGCGCGGGCGTCGCCGCCGGTGACGTGGACGGCGATGGGCTGTGCGACCTCTACCTGTGCAGCCTCGACGGCGACAACGGGCTATTCAAAAATCTCGGCGACTGGCAGTTCAAAAACATCACCGCCGAGGCCGGGGTCGGCGCGCAGGGGATGTCGAGCACCGGCGCGGCTTTCGGTGATCTGGACGGCGACGGCGATCTAGATTTGTTCGTCACCTCCTGCGGCGGGCCGAACGCGCTCTTCATCAACGACGGCAGCGGCCGGTTCACGAATCGAACCAAGGCGGCCGGCGTCGAGGCGCTGAAGATCGGCTCGACGTCCGTGGCGATGGGCGACGTGGACGGCGACGGCGACCTCGACATTTACGTCGCCAACTACGGCGAGACCTCCGTCCTGCGCTCGGGCGGCTCGGTGTCGGTGCGCACCATCAACGGCCAACAGGTGGTCACCGGCCGGTACGCCAACCGCATCCGCATCATGGGCGGCGACATGGTCGAGGTCGGCGAGCCGGACTTTCTTTATTTCAACGACGGCAGCGGCAACTTCACCAAAGCCGACTGGACGGATGGCAATTGGCTCGACGAGAACGGCCAGCCGATCCGCAAGGCGTTTTGGGATCTTGGCCTGTCGGTGATGATTCGCGACATCAACCTCGACGGTCGGCCGGACATTTATGTCTGCAACGACTTTCAAACGCCGGATCGGTTTTGGATCAATCAGGGCGGCGGAAAATTCCGGCTCATCGGCGAGATGGCGCTGCGCCACCGCAGCTACTTCGCGATGGCGGTGGACTTCGCCGACATCAACCGCGACGGGCACGACGACTTTTTCGTCGCTGACATGATGAGCCCCACGCACCTGCTTGAGATGACGCAGATTATGATCACCAATCCGTTAGCCAAGCCGATCGACGAGTTGATCGACCGGCCGATCATTCACCGTAACACGCTCCTCGTGAACCGGGGTGACAACAGCTACATGGACACAGCCAACTTCAGCGGTGTCGCTGCCACAGAGTGGACCTGGGGTGCAACCTTCCTCGACGTGAACCTCGACGGCCTTGAGGATTTGCTGATCGCCAACGGCCATGCGTTCGACACGCAGGACCTCGACGCCATCGAGCGGATCGCCAGGCTCGGCAAACTGCCGGCGGCGCAGGCACGCAAAAAAGTCTTTCTGTACCCGCCGCTGACCGTCCCCAACATGGTTTTTCGCAACGACGGCGGCCTGCGCTTCACAGAGGCCGGCAGCCAATGGGGATTCGAGTCGAAAAACATCTCGCACGGCATTTCGCTGTGCGACCTCGACAACGACGGGGACCAGGACGTGGTGGTGAACTGCCTCAACGAGCCGCCGCTGCTCTATCGCAACAACGCCACCGCGCCCCGCGTGTCGGTGGCGCTGCGCGGCGCGCGCGGCAACACACGCGGCATCGGCGCGCGCATCATCGTTCGCGGCGGGCCGTATGAGCAGTCGCAGGAAATGATCGCCGGCGGCCGCTACCTCGCCGGCGACGAGCCGCTGCGTAGCTTCGCGGCCGGCCAGGCGCAAAGCCTCACGATCGAGGTCGCTTGGCCAAGCGGCAAACGAACCGTCGTCACCGGGGCAAAGCCGAACCACGCCTACGAGATTCACGAAAAAAACACGCCGCCCAAGCCGCCGCCCTTGGCCAAGCCGAAGCCGATGTTCATCGACGCAAGCGACTGGCTCAACCATGAGCACAGCGAACATCCGTCGGATGATTTTCTGCGCCAGCCGATGCTGCCCCGCCGCCTCACCGAGTCCGGCCCAGGCGTGGCTTTTGTTGACTGGGATCACGACGGCCGCGACGAGCTGTTTTTTGGCAACGGCGCCGGGGGAAAGCTGGTTGGCTACGAGGTCGCGGCTGATGGCCGCTTGGCCAAGCTGGACGAACCGGCGTTCGACCGGCCGCTCGCCGGCGACATGCTAGGCTTGGGCGCGGATCGGCAGGGCCTGCTGGCAGTGGTGTCCGCGCACGATTCTCCCGAGCCGATTGCACCGTCGCTGCAACGTTTCCGGCCCGGGGCCTCTGAGCCAGAAACGATCGAGTTGCCGTCGGCCAACCACTCCGACGCAGGCTCGATCGCCGTGGCGTACGTGGACAGCGACGACTATCTCGACGTGTTCGTCGCCGGTCGCGGCATCCCCAGCAAGTTCCCGCAGCCCGCCTCGTCGTGGTTGCTGCGCGGCGGCCCGGGTGGACTGAAACTCGACGCTGAACAGTCCGCCGTCTTTGCGAACATCGGCTTGGTGACGGCTGCCGTGTTCGTGAATCTGGACGATGACGAATTGCCGGAACTGGCGCTGGCGACCGAGTGGGGGCCGATCCGGATTTTCAAAAACACCGGCGGCAAATTCACCGACGCGACGAAGGCGTGGGGGCTCGACTCGCGGCCGGGCATTTGGCAGACGCTCGCCGTCGGCGACTTCGACAACGACGGCCGGTTCGACCTGATCGCCGGGAACTGGGGGCTGAACAGCCCGTACAAACACGGCGAGAAACGAGTGCCGTACCTCGTCCACGGCGACATCGGCGGCGACGGTTTTTACGATGCGCTCGAGGCGCGGTTCGACGTGGCATCGCAACGGCTGTTGCCCCGTCACCAGCTGGTGACGCTCGAGTTGCTGTTCCCGTTTTTGCGCGAAAAATTCCCGACGCATCGCGGTTACGCCGCTGCGACGCTTCAGCAAATTTTCGCCGGGCAACTGGCCGGGGCCAAGCTGCTCAAGGCGTCGCACCTCGCCTCGGTGCTGCTGCTCAATCGCGACGGGACATTTGAAACCAAGCCGCTGCCGGTCGAGGCTCAACTCACGCCAGTCAACGGCGCGACCGTGGCCGACTTTAACGGCGACGGAAACGAGGACGTGTTCCTCAGCCAAAACTTTTTTGCGGTGCGAGTGGAGGATTACCGGATGGATGCCGGCGAGGGTCTGCTGCTGCTCGGCGACGGGGCGGGCGGGTTCACGAGCGTGTTCGGGCATCGCAGCGGCATCAAGATTTTCGGCGAGCAACGCGGCTGCGCCGTGGGCGACCTGAACAACGACGGCCGCCCCGACCTGTTGATCGCGCAAAGCAAGGGCCGCCCGAAACTGTACCTCAACGCGCTTGGCCAACCCGGCTTGCGTGTGCGACTGAAGTTTAACGGCGGCACTGTAAGCAGCCAGGGGGCGGTGCTTCGGCCGGTTTACAGGGACGGGTCAAAAGGCCCGGTCCGGCTGGTCAGCGGCAGTTCCGGGCGATACTCGCGAAACAGCGACACGCAAATTCTCGGGGCGGCCGGTCGCATCCGCAGCGTCGAGGTCACTTGGCCAAACGGAATGAAGCGTGGGGAAAAAGTCACCGACCCAGCCCGGCTGCTCGAGTTGTCTGCCGAGTGATCACCCTAAAGCCCCTTGGCGGCGATGTCGGTGCGGGTGAAGGCGCCTTCGAACTGGATTTTTGCGGCGGCTTCGTAGGCGAGGTCGCGGGCGGCCTGCAGCCCTTGGTCAAGCGCGGTCACGCCCAGCACGCGGCCGCCGCTGGTGACGACGTTTTCGCCGTCGAGCTTGGTTCCGGCGTGGAAAACTTTCACGCCGGGCAGAGCATCGGCGTCGGCGATGCCGGTGATGACTTTGCCTTTTTCGTAGCTGCCGGGATAACCGCCGGAGGCCATCACGACACAGACGGACGATTGCGCCGACCAGCGCAACTCGTGCCCGGCGAGCGTGCCGTCGATGCTCGCCTCGAGCAGGTCGACGAGGTCGTTCTCGAGGCGCGTGACGTACACCTGCGTCTCGGGGTCGCCGAAACGGGCGTTGAACTCGAGCACCTTCGGGCCGTCATCGGTGAGCATGACGCCCGGGTAAAGCATGCCGCGAAAGTCGATGCCTTCTGCAGCGCAACCGGCGAGCCAAGGGTCGAGCACCGAGTCGGCGATCTCGGTGAGTTTTTCGTCGCTCAAAAACGGCACCGGCGAATAGGCGCCCATGCCGCCGGTGTTCAGGCCTTCGTCGCCGTCGAGGGCGCGTTTGTGATCCTGCGAGCTGGGGAAAAGCTTGGCGCATTTGCCATCGCACAATGCGTGCAGCGACACCTCCATGCCGGTGATCAATTCCTGGATCAACACGCTCGAGCCGGCCTCGCCGAACGCGCGGTCGGTCATGATCTGGTCGATTGCCCCGTTGGCTTCATCGGTGTTGTTGCAGATGAGCACGCCCTTCCCGAGCGCGAGCCCGTCCGCCTTCACGGCGCACTTGCCGTCGAGCGACGCGGCGAACGACTTGGCTCCGTCCGCATCGTCGAACGACGCCGACTGCATCGTCGGGATGCCGTTGCGATCCATGAATTCCTGCGAGAAAATTTTGGACGATTCAAACTGCGCCGCCTGCTGTGTTGGCCCCCAGGCGCGGAGACCGGCGGCCTGGAATTGATCGACGATGCCCATTGCGAGTGGGTTGTCCGGGCCGACGACGGTGAGGTCGGCCCGGTGGTCGCGGGCGAATGCGAGCAGTGCCGGCAGATCCTCCGCGCCGATGCCGACGCAATCGATCGCCGAGCCGTTGGCCGCGAGTGTCTCGCCGCCGATGCCGGCGTTGCCGGGGGCGCACCACATCTGCGTGGCACGCGGGGACTGTGCCAGCTTCCAAACCAGGGCGTGTTCGCGGCCGCCTCCGCCGATTACCAGAATTTTCATCGAGTTCTGCGGCGGCGCATCGTAAATCAGCCTCGGCGGCGGGAAAGCATTTTTCCACGGGGCGCGCTTGGGTAGGCTGCGGCCATGGCGGGCGAGCTTCGGAAAATCGTGTCCGGCGGCCAGACCGGCGTCGATCGCGCGGCGCTGGATTGGGCGCTGGCCAGCGGCGTGCCGTGCGGCGGATGGTGTCCGCTGGGCAGCTGGGCGGAGGACGGGCCGATCGATGTGCGGTATCCGCTGCGGGAGACGCCCGGGGCCGATCCGGCGCAGCGCACCGAGTGGAACATCCGCGACAGCGACGGCACGCTGATAGTGACCCTGGCCAGGCGCATGAGCGGCGGGACGCTGCTGACCGCCGGCTTGGCCAGGCGCCTGGCAAGACCGCTGCTGCACCTGGCCAAGGCCGACAGCCCGGCGGCAGGGCAAGCGGAGTCGTTGCGGCAATTCATCGGGCAACATGAAATCCGCGTGCTCAACGTCGCCGGGCCGCGGGAGTCGGGGGAGCCGGGCGTGGGGGAGTTCGTCGCCGGGCTGCTGGAGGCCGCGCTTGGCCGGGCGGGTGGCTGGCAAAATTAAATTGAGCCGGTTGGGGTTTGCCGTCACTCTCTGCGCCCCTGAAATGCGGAAGGTGAACATAGGATTGGTCGGGTGCGGCACGGTTGGCAGTGGCGTGGTGAAGGGCTTGGCCCGCAACGGCGCGTTGATGGGGTCGCGTCTCGGCGTGCGCTTTTCGCTCGGCGGCGTGGCGGTGCGCAACCCGCGCAAGGCCCGTGCGGCGCGCCTGGCCAAGGGCCTAGTCACTAGCGACTGGGAGTCTCTGGTGCGCGACCCGAAGATCGACGTGGTGATGGAGTTGATGGGCGGTACGACCACGGCGCGCAAGGTGGTGGCGGAGGCTCTAAAGCTAGGCAAGCCGGTCATCACCGCAAACAAGGCGATGATCTCCGCGCACGGCGAGTCGATCTTCCGGCTGGTCGAGAAGAACGGCGGCAACCTTTATTACGAGGCCTCGGTGGCGGGCGGCATCCCGATCATCAAGTCGCTGCGCGAGGGCCTGAGCGGCAACCGCATCCAGCGGCTTTACGGCATCCTCAACGGCACCTGCAATTACATCCTCACTCAAATGGAGGCTGAGGGTAGCGATTTTGAGGACGTGCTCGCGGACGCGCAGCAGATGGGCTATGCCGAGGCCGAGCCGTCGCTGGACGTGGACGGGTTCGACACGCAGCACAAGACCGGCATTCTCGCCTCGCTGGCGCATGGGTTCTGGGTGAAGCCGTCGCAGATTTTTGTTGAAGGTATCCGCCACATTACGCCGCTGGACATCCAGTTTGCGCGGCGGCTGGGCTACTGCATCAAGCTGCTGGGCATCGTCAAGAAGCTTGGCGGCAAAGTGCAGATCGCCGTCCACCCGGCGCTGGTGCCGGAGACGCACGTGCTGGCCAACGTCAGCGACGTGTTCAATGCCATCCTCGTGCGCGGCGACATCGTCGGAGACACGCTGCACTACGGCCAGGGCGCCGGTGCGGATGCCACCGCGAGCGCGGTGCTGAGCGATCTCGCCGACGCGGCGCTGGACTTGAAAAACGGCAGTATGGGCCGCGTGCCGCCGTTTGTGCCGCACGAGCAGGACGGCGCGGTGCTGCCGATGGACAAGGCGGTCAGCCCGTTTTATTTGCGGTTGAGCGTGATCGATCGGCCGGGAACGCTGGCCAAGATCGCGGCAATCCTGGGTGAAATGAAGATTGGCATCTGCTCGGTGACACAGCCGGAGGGGCACGTTGGCGAGAGTGTGCCGCTGATCCTGATGCTGCACGATGCGCCGGATCTGGTGATGCGGCAGGCGCTCAGGAAAATCGCCCGACTCTCCGCGATCAAGGCCAAGCCGACGATGATCCGCGTGGAAACATTTGAATGACCTTGAGCGGGAACGACACCAACTCAACAGGCGCGTGGCAGGGAGTGATCCGTCGCTACGCGGAGTATCTGCCGGTGGACGACTCGACGCCGGTCGTGTCGCTGCTCGAGGGCAACACGCCGCTGATTCGCGCCGACCGACTCGCCCGCGAGATCGGCGGCGACATCGAGCTGCACCTGAAGTACGAGGGGCTGAACCCGACCGCTTCGTTCAAGGACCGCGGCATGACCGTGGCGGTGTCCAAGGCGATGGAACGGGGTGCGGAGGTGGTCGTTTGCGCGAGCACCGGCAACACGTCCGCCTCGGCGGCGGCCTACGCGGCCCGCGCCGGGATCAAGTGCGTCGTGCTGCTGCCGCACGGCAAGATCGCGCTGGGCAAACTGGCGCAGGCGCTGATGCACGGCGCGACGACGGTTGCGATCGAGGGCAACTTCGACGATGCGCTGCGGATCGTCCGCGAGCTGGGCGAGACCGGCCAAGTGGAGGTCGTGAACAGCATCAACCCGGTGCGGATCGAGGGCCAAAAGACGGCGGCGTTCGAGGTGGTCGATCAGCTTGGCCAAGCGCCGGACTTTCATTTCCTGCCGGTTGGCAACGCCGGCAACATCACCGCCTACTGGAAAGGCTACAACGAATATCACGCTGCCGGCTTGGCAGGGGCGGTGCCGAGGATGTTCGGTTTTCAGGCCGCCAACGCCGCACCGCTGGTCGAGGGCCGGCCGATCAAGAATCCGCAGACGGTGGCCACCGCCATCCGTATCGGCAACCCGGCCAGTTGGGACGGCGCGATGAACGCCCTCAAGGAATCCAACGGCCATATTGCCAAGGTGACCGACGAGGAGATTCTGGCGGCGTACAAGTTGGTGGCGCGCACCGAGGGCGTTTTCGCCGAACCGGCGAGTGCGGCGTCGCTGGCCGGGCTGATCCATTGCGTGCGTGACGGGCTGATCCCGGGCGGCAGCAAGATTGTCGCCACGCTCACCGGCCACGGCCTGAAGGATCCGGACAACGCCATCAGCGTCGCCGGCCTCGAGCCGACCGTCGTCGCCCCGGAGACCGATGCCGTGAAGCGAGTCATCGGGCTTTGAGTTGCGGCGTTTTTTCAAACCGCGAATTCTCGCGAATGTGGGGCGCGTTTCCTTCTCCCTGGGGAGAAGGTGGCCGAAGGCCGGATGAGGGGGGAGCGGACGCGGCTCGCGTGCCCGCCTAAGGCGCATATCGGCGAGCCGCCGAACTGAACACGCGAGCCGCGTGTACTCCCCGGTTGGCTTGCCAAGGGACCGTCGCGCTTTTACCGTCCGTCGCCTGTATGGAGAAGGTTGTCATTATAGGGTCCGGCTGCGCCGGACTGACTGCTGCGATTTACACCGCCCGCGCAAGTCTCGAGCCGCTTGTGCTGACCGGCGCGATGCCGGGCGGTTTGCTTACCACGACCAGCATCGTCGAGAATTACCCCGGTTTCGCGAAGGGCATCGACGGCACGGAGTTGATGATGGAGATGCAGCAGCAGGCCGAGCGGTTCGGGGCGAGGATCCATTTCGGGAGTGCGGTGGATGCAATCGATTTCAGCGGCAGCCTATTGAAACTGACCGTGGACGGCAACGAGGTGGAGACGCAGACGGTGGTCATCGCCAGCGGGGCGGGGCATCGGCATCTCGGGCTGGAGAGCGAGGCCGCGCTGGAGAAAAAGGGTGTCACTTACTGCGCGACCTGCGACGGGGCGCTGCCGATGTTCCGCGACCAGCTGCTGGTGGTGGTCGGTGGCGGCGACTCGGCCTGCGAGGAGGCGACTTATCTAACTCGTTTTGCGTCAAAGGTTCACCTGGTTCACCGGCGCGACGAACTGCGTGCGTCGAAGATCATGGCCGAACGCACGTTGACCCATAAGAAAATTGAGCCGGTTTGGAACTCGGAAGTCACCGAGGTGCTGGATGTCGGGCAGGACAAGGTTACTGGCGTGAAAGTGCGCAACAACCAGACAGGCGACGAGAGCACAATCGACTGTGCCGGGTTGTTCATCGCGATCGGGCATGTGCCGAACACGCAGTTGTTCCGCGGCGTGATCGACATGGACGCCGCCGGTTATATCTTGCCCAAGCGCGGGCAGGAAACCAATGTTGCCGGCGTGTTCGTGGCGGGCGACTGCTCGGACCATGTTTACCGGCAGGCGGTCACGGCGGCCGGACAGGGGTGCGCGGCGGCGATCGAGGCCGAGCGTTACCTCGCGTCGCTCGACCAGTGACACCGCTTGGCCGGCGAGTTTTCGGCGAAATATTTTTTCAACCATGCAGCCACGCAAGGCACAGATTAAACGCGACACCGGCGAGACGAAGATTCGGCTCAGCCTGAACATCGACGGCATGGGCAAGTCGAAAATCGACACCGGCGTTCCGTTCTTCGATCACATGCTGACGTTGTTCGCGAAGCACGCGACGATGGATCTCAACCTGCGTTGCAATGGCGACGTCGAGGTGGATCATCATCACACCGTCGAGGACTGCGGCATCGCGCTTGGCCAGGCGTTCGCCGGGGCGCTTGGCGACAAGAAGGGCGTGCGGCGTTACGGCACCGGGTTCGACCCGCGCAACCCGTTCACCGGCGAGGCGCACGTGCCGATGGACGAGTGCCTCGCGCGCTGTGTGGTCGACTTCAGCAACCGGCCGCACCTCGTTTGGCGCGGCTTGGCCAGGCACCACCAAAAAGGCATCACCGATGCCGACAAGTCGCAGGACATGTCGTCGGTGTTTCGCTTCGGCTTGGCCCGGGATTTTTTCCAGGCGTTCACCAACGACGCCCGGTGCAACCTTCACCTCGAGCTGCTGTACGGCGACGAGCCGCACCACATCGTTGAAGCATTGTTCAAGGCGTTTGCCCGTGCGGCCGACTTTGCCTGCCAGCATGATCCGCGCATTGCCGGGCAGTTGCCCAGCACGAAGGGAAAATTATAACTGCCTTGAATAAGCCCGTTTTGAGGCGCGTCACTTGAGATGCCGGAAGAACCAGCATATTCCTCGGCCGAAGAGCCTCAACTGGTCGAGTGGGCCAAGTCAGGCGACATGCAGGCATTCGAGGAGTTGGTTGCCCGGTATCGCGACCGCATCTACGTGCGCGCCTACAGCATCATGCGCAACGAGGATCTCGCGGTGGATCTTTCCCAGAATGCGTGGGTGAAGGCGTGGCAGCGCCTTGAGCAATTCCATGGCGAGGCAAGTTTTCCGACTTGGCTGAGCCGGATCGTCACCAACCTCTGTCTCGATGAGCTGCGGCGGCAGAAACGGGCGCGGATGGACTCCATCGAGGCGATGGAGGAAGCCACCGGCCCGGTCGAGAACCGGATGGAGTTGGAGACGGTTGATCCCATCGAGGGACTGGGCCGTGAGGAACTGCGGGAACGGATTGACGCTGCTTTGGCCAAGCTTTCGGACAAGCACCGCACGGTGATCGTCCTGTACGAGTTCGAGCAATTCGAGTACAGGGAGATCGCCGAAAAGATGGGCACCTCGATCGGAACCGTCATGTCGCGGTTGTTTTATGCCAGAAAACGAATGGCCAGCTTGCTGAAGGAAACGCTGAAACGGGACGGATTAATCGAATGAACGAAAACGAAACACGACTGAAGATTCAAGCCTTGGTGGACGGTGAACTCACCGGTCGCGAGGCGGAGGAACTGCGCGCGCGGCTGGAGAGCGACGGCGGGCTGCGGGCGCTGCATGCGCGGCTCACCGCCGTGCGTGGGTTGATGGCCGGTGCCGAGTTGCCGCGCACACTGCCGGAGTCGGGCGACTTCCACTGGAGCCAAATCTCCCAAGCCATCGGGCACGGGGAGAGGGAGGCCAGGCGCTTGGCCAAGCCGGCGTTGGGGGCGAACTGGCTGCTCCGCTGGGTGATGCCGCTGGCCGGTGTGGCGTGCCTCGTGCTGGTGCTGTCCCTGCAACAAACCACGATGCCCGATCTCAACATCCTGCTGAGCGGCGACCATGAACTGGAGTTTACCGCCGACGAAATCGACGTGATGACCTTCAACACCGGGGACGACGCCATGAGCATTGTCTGGCTCGACTACTCGATCGATCTCCAGCAGGACAGCCTCCAACTATGGCTTGATTAGAGCCACTCACCCCTCTATAAGCCAGCCCCCTGCGATGTCAATACCGCGCAACAACCCCCCGATGAACCGATTCAAAGTCTTGGTGGCCTTGCTACTGCTTGTCAGCGGCGGCTTTGTCGCGGCCCAGGCCGATTCGATCACCGTGCAGGCTCGCCTGATACACGGCACCAGCAAGGAACAAAAAGGCAAAATGGAGGTTCCGGCCGCCATCAAGAAAAAATTGGCCCGGGTGTTTAAGTGGATGCACTACTGTCAACTGAATTCAAGACAGTTGAACATTACCGATGCGACCACCAAGACCACCAAGCTGAGCAAGACCACCTCCATCGAGGTGACCAACAGGAAGAACGACAAGATTGCCGTCAGCCTGTACAGCAATGGCAAAATGCTGGTTCAAAAAACCCAGACCCTCAGGCCCGGAAGCTACATGGTCCTCGCCGGCAACACCGGCACCGACTCTGCCTGGTTTATCGTCCTCTCCAAGTCCAAGTAACCCTCCCCGCTTGGCCGGGAAATTCGTTTCTATATTTTTCATCCGCAGATGACGCAGATGGGTTTTTGATTGTTCACCTGCGTAAATCTGCGAATAACGTTCCTTCGTTGGCGACCTTGGCCAAGCGGCTTTATTCGGGTTTCTGTTTGACGAAAAACCGCCAAAAAACGGGCTTTTTGGTGTCGCTTGGCCAAGCGCTTGGTTTTGGAGCGCCTCAAAACCACGGAAAGCATAATATCTGGTGTTTTTTGCAAGGGTAAAACCACAATATATTGCATTTTAATTGTTTGAGAGTAATGGATTTAGGGGTTGTAAAGTGGGGGTGTTTTTTGATATAACTTGCCGTTCGGGGGGAGGCCCGTTATTGAGCTTAATCTCGGCAACCAACCGACCCTGTTTTGAATCCAGTTAGATAGAAAAAAAGTGCAAAAAACGACAGCTAGTACCGACCGGTACGACGCATCAAAAATTGACAAACTCGAGGGTCTGGAGGCCGTGCGGAAGCGGCCGGGGATGTACATCGGCGACCCCGACGAAAACGGACTTCATCACTGTGTGTACGAGGTGCTCGATAACTCGATCGACGAGCATCTGGCCGGCTATTGCAACAAGATAAACGTCGCGATACACGTGGACGGCTCGGTGTCGGTGGAGGACGACGGCCGCGGCATCCCGGTGGACACGCACAAGAAGTTCAATATGCCGGCGGTCGAGCTGGTGCTCACCAATCTGCACGCGGGCGGCAAGTTTGGCCAAGGGGCGTATAAGTATTCCGGCGGGTTGCATGGCGTTGGCGCCAAGTGCGTAAACGCGCTCTCGATCTGGTTCAAGGCGGAGATTTATCGCGACGGCGAGGTGCACTACATCGAGTTTGCGCAGGGCAAAACCACCAAGCCACTCCACGTCATCGGCAAGACGAACAAGACCGGCACGAAGATCACGTTCCTGCCGGACCCGATAATTTTCACCATCACGACCGAGTACAAGGCGGAGATTCTGCATCACCGGTTGCGCGAGTTGGCGTTCCTGAATCCGGGCATCACGATCGTGTTGGCGGACGAGCGCGAGGACGGCAAGACGGAGACGTTTTTTTACAAGGAGGGCATCATCCAGTTCGTCAGGCAGATCGGCGAGAACAAGCAAGTCATCCACTCCAAGCCGATCGAGTTTCACTCGACCAAGGAAGAGGTCATCGTGGATTGCGTGATGCAGTACAACTCGAGCTACAACGACCAGATTCTCTGCTTCGCCAACTCGATCGCCAACTCCGACGGCGGCACGCACTTGACCGGCTTCCGGACGGCGCTCACGCGGGCGGTCAATCAGTATGCCAAGGCGAACAAGCTGCTCAAGGACAAAGACCCGAGCTTCTCCGGCGACGATGTCCGCGAAGGGTTGATCTGCATCCTGAGCGTCAAGCTGCTGAACCCCCGCTTCGAGTCGCAGACCAAGGTCAAGCTGGTGAACGGCGAAGTGGAGGGCATCGTGTCGTCGATCGTCTACGAAGGGTTGATGGGCTATTTCGACAGCAACCCGGCGCTTGGCAAAAAGATCGTCGACAAGTGTTTGACTGCAGCCCGTGCCCGCGAGGCGGCGCGCAAGGCTCGCGACACCGTTCGCAAAACGGCGATGACCGGCGGCGGCCTGCCGGGCAAACTGGCCGACTGTTCCGACCGCGATCCGGTCAACACCGAGCTGTACATCGTGGAGGGCGACTCCGCCGGTGGCTCGGCCAAGCAGGGGCGCGACCGGAAGTTTCAGGCGATTTTACCGATTCGCGGCAAGCTGATCAACGTGGAAAAGGCGCGCCTCGACAAGGTGCTGCAAAACACTGAAATCCGCACAATGATCACGGCGGTCGGCACCGGCATCGGCACCGGCGAGGGCGAGGGGGCGTTCAACATCGAGAAATTGCGCTACCACAAAATCATCATCATGACGGACGCCGACGTGGACGGCTCGCACATCCGCACGCTGTTGCTCACATTCCTGTACCGGCAAATGCCGCAACTGGTGAAACAGGGCTACGTGTACATCGCCCAGCCGCCGCTCTACAAAGTGACGCGCAAAAAGCGGGTCGAGTACATCGACGACGACGCGCAAATGACCAAGATGCTGCTCGCCCTTGGCTCGGAGGACGTGCGCCTGCGCAGCCTGGAGAACGACAAGGAAGTGGCGAAGAAACAGCTTGGCGAGATTCTCGAGTTGCTGCAGTCGCTCGACAAGTTCGCGCGGGCGATCCGGCGGCACGGCGGCGACTTCACCGAGTACCTCGAGCAACGCGATGCTAAGAAGAAACTGCTCCCAAGCCATTTGGTGCGGGTTTGGGAAGGCAACAAGGAGACGGTTCATTATTTTCAATCCGAGGATGCCTTGGCCAAGTTTGGCGAGGCGAACCCCGACCTTGGCCTGTTCGGCGAAGACGACGAGGAGGAAGACCAAGCGCTTGGCCAAGAGGAGGGAGAGGCCACGGCGGAAGATGCCGAGCCGGCCAAGCGCGAACGCAAGGCCAAGAAAAATGACGGGCCGCGTCGCCGCGCACGCCACGTGGAGCTGCACGAGCACACGGCGATCGAGGAGATTTTGGCCAAGCTCAACCGCAAGGGCTTGAGCGTCGATCATTACTCGGCGCAGGACGAGCCGCTGTTCGAGATCATCCAGGGCGAGGGCGACAACGCCACGGCGCGCCGGTTGTTTTCGATCGCGGAAATCCTCGATGCCGTCGTGGACGTCGGCCGGAAGGGCTTGCAGATTCAGCGCTTCAAGGGCTTGGGCGAAATGAACCCGAAGGAGCTTTTCGAGACGACCATGTCGCCGGAGACGCGCAAGTTGTTGCGTGTGGAGGAGACGGACGCCGTCGAGGCGGACGAGATGTTCACCCGGCTCATGGGCGAGGAGGTCGAGCCACGCCGGCATTTCATCCAGGAAAACGCGCTCAACGTTCGCAACCTCGACGTCTGACCCCGAAGCAGCCCGAAGAAATTTTTTAGAGACCCATGGCAGATTCCAAGGACAAAGACCCGTTACCCGCAAGCAACACGCCGCTGTTCGCCGCCAGCGAGAAGATTCAAACCATCAACGTCGCGGATGAAATCAAAAACTCGTTCCTCGACTACTCGATGTCGGTGATTATTTCGCGCGCGCTGCCGGATGCGCGTGACGGGCTCAAGCCGTCGCAGCGCCGCATCCTGCTCGCGATGCACGACCTGAACCTCTCGCCCGGCCGGCATTACCGCAAGTGCGCCAAGATCTGCGGCGACACAAGCGGCAACTATCACCCGCACGGCGAGGCGACGATTTACCCGACGCTCGTCAACATGGCGCAGCCGTGGTCGATGCGAGGCACGCTCGTGGACGGGCAGGGGAACTTCGGCTCCGTCGAGGGCGACCCGCCGGCCGCCATGCGTTACACCGAGGCGCGCCTCACGCACCTTGGCCACGCGCTGATGATCGACATGGACAAGGACACCGTCGATTGGGTGCCCAACTACGACGAGACCCGTGAGGAGCCGACCGTGTTCCCGGCAGCGTTCCCGAACCTGCTCATCAACGGCGGCACCGGCATCGCGGTCGGCATGGCCACGAGCATCCCGCCGCACAACCTCGGAGAAATCGTCGATGGTATCTGCGCGCAGATCGACGACCCGGACATCAGCATCGAGGGGTTGATGGAATTCATCAAGGGGCCGGACTTCCCGACCGGCTGTCTCGCCGTTGGGCTGGACCCGATCCGCGACTATTTCAAGACCGGCCGGGGCAGCATCAAGCAGCGCGGCCGCGTCGGCGTCGAGCAGATGAAGGGCAACCGCGAGCAGATTGTCATCACGCAGATTCCGTACATGGTCAACCGCGCCACGCTGGTCCAAAAAATCGCGGCGTTGGCCAATGAAAAAACGATCACCGACATCTCCGCCGTGCGCGACGAGTCGGACGAAAACACGCGCGTTGTCGTCGAGCTCAAGCGCGACGCCGTGCCCAAGGTGGTCATCAACAAGCTGTACAAGTTCACGCAGTTGGCCACGTCGTTCAGCGTCAACTCGCTGGCGATCGACCACGGCCGGCCCAAGACGATGAACATCAAGGAGATGATCAATGCCTACATTGAGCATCGCCGCGAAGTCATCCTGCGCCGCACGCGCTTCGAGTTGGCCAAGGCCGAGGCCCGCGCCGAGACGCTCGAGGGCTACCTCTGCGCGTTGGCCAACCTCGACGAGTTCATCCGCATCATCCGAAACTCGAACAACCGCGACGAGGCCCGGATCAAGCTGCTGGCGTTCGAGTTTCCGGAAAAAGTGCTCAAGAAATGGGGCATCAAGATCCGCAACGAAGAGCGAATCAAGGGCGGTTTTTATCTGCTCAGCGAGGTTCAGGTGAATTCCATTCTCGAGCTGCGCTTGTACCAGTTGACCGGCCTCGAGCAGGATAAAATCAAAGGTGAGTACGACGAGTTGCTCGTCAGGATCGAGGATTTGATGGACATCATCGCCCGCGAAGATCGCGTGTTGAGCATCATCAAAGAAGGCTTGGCAGAAATTAAAGACAAGTACGCCACGCCGCGCCGCACCGATATCGTCCCCGACGAGGGCGACATGGCGATCGAGGACCTCATCGCCAATGAGGGCGTCATCATCACCCTCACGCACAACGGCCTCGTTAAGCGCACCAACGTCAGTTCGTACCGCGCCCAGCGCCGAGGGGGCAAGGGCGTCATCGGCATGGGCACCCGCAAGGACTCCGTCGTGAAGGGCGAAGCCGAGGACTTCATCGAGCATCTCTTCACCGCCAGCACGCACGACTACCTCATGTTTTTCACCACCGCCGGCCGTGTGTACGTCCGGCGCGTGCACGAGATTCCCGACATGGGCCGCTCGGCCAAGGGGCGCAACATCGCCAACCTGCTTGAGCTGCAGTCCGGCGAGAAAATTGCCGCGCTCATCCGTGTCGAGTCCCACTTGGGGCCGGACAAGGAAAACCTCACGTGGCAGCAGGAGAACTTCCTCTTCTTCGCCACCGAGAGCGGCACGGTGAAAAAGACCGCGCTAGGCGCCTACGCCAACGTCCGCCGCACCGGCATCAACGCCATCGGCATCAACGAGGGCGACCGCCTCATCACCGTCAAGCTGACCACCGGCCACGACGAGGTCGTGCTGATCACCAGCGACGGCAAGAGCATTCGGTTCAACGAGGAGAACGTCCGCTCGATGGGCCGCACCGCCGCCGGCGTGCGCGGCATTCGCCTGGGCAAAAAAGACCGCCTTGTCGCCGCCGCCATCGTGGCCAAGGACGCCACACTGTTGGTCGCCGGCGAGAACGGCGTCGGCAAGCGCACCGAGTTCGACGAGTACCGCACGCAAACACGAGGCGGCAAAGGCATCATTACCATGAAGACCACGGCCAAGACCGGCGAGGTTTGCGGCGCCTTGGCCGTGAAATCGAACGACGAGATCATGCTCATCACCGTCGGCGGCCAGATGGTGCGCACTGGTGTCGAGCACATCCGGATGACCGGCCGCAACGCGCAGGGCGTCAAGCTCATCAACCTCCACGGCAAAGACCAGCTCCAAGCCATCGCCCCCGTCATCAGCGAAGACGCCGGCGACGAAGACGCCGGCGACGAGGACACGGAGGATTAACCGCCCCCTTTTCGTCCTCGGCCTTCGTACCTCGTCATCGAATACCGACCGAGTACGAGGGAGGAAGTACGAGGACGATTTGAACACCCCGCTTGGCCAAGCGCACGCGCCTCGCGTGCTGCGTTGGGCGTCCCGCCCAAGGCTTCGTTTGTTGCCGCTCGAAATGATTCCGGCGGGGCGCCGGAATCCGCACACGAGGGCGCGTGCGCTCCCCAAACCTAAACCAAGCCGGCGAGTTTTCGGCCGGTCCAGTACACGACGAGCAGCAGGAGGATGGCGCCGCCCCACCACGGGTTGCTCCAGAGGCGCGTGCGGATTTCGGCCGGCCTGGGCTCGGGGAGGACGGAGATTTTCTTGATGATCTCGTCGAGGTGGTCGGTGCCGGCGCTCTCGCCGCCGGTGATCGTGGCGATCTCGCCGAGGATCGGGCGGTTCACCGGGCGGCCCAGTTTTTCGCGTTTGGGCAGCGACACGGTCAGCTTGGTTTTCAACTCGCGATCCTGGTCGGGGGCATCGATGGCGATCTCGAACGGCCCGCCTTCTTGCGGCGAAAACTCCGCGCTGTACACACCCCAGCCACCCTCGACTTCAATCAACTCAAGCTGCTCGCCGCGTCCGGTGGGCGAGACGATCGTGCCGTTGACCTCGCCGTTTTCCAGCGGGAACCCTGCCTCGTCGAGCACCGTTGCCTGCAGGAAAACACGGTCGCCGACCTTGGGCGTCTCGGGTGTGTAGCTCAGCCGGATGCCATCCTTCTCGGCGAGGTGCCGCTTGTGCGCCATCCAGCGGGCGACCTGGCTCCAAAAGCGGTAATGAAACTTGTCCTCGACGCCGCGCCGCCAACGCCACGCGCTGTCGGTGCCCATGAACAACACCTTGCCGCGACCGGCGCTGCGGATGGCCAGCAGCGGGATGCGGCCAAACTGATTTCGCAACTCCGAGTGCACGGCGAGCACCTCGCTGCCGGGCCTGCTTTTGATCACGCCGGTGGACCAGTAAAAACCGGGGAGCATTTTCCAAATCTGGTTGTTCACCATTTCGTCGGCGTCGAAGCGTGTGAGCAGATGGCCGCGTCCGCGGTTCGAGAGCGTGAGCACCGACTCGTTTTGCAGGCCGACGCCGGTGGGCTTGGCGTCGTCGAGCACGACCGGCATCAACTCCTTCAACTCGCTGTCCATCAGCGAGAGGTGATTGCCGCGCCGCCCCGGCATGAAGACCAGCCCGCTGCCCTGCTGCTCGACGAGGCCCTTGATCAGCTCGGCGTCTTTCTCGCTCAACTGCCCTTTGCCGACGCCGACGTCGCCGAGAAAAATCACGTCGTAACGCGACAGCATTTCGCGCGAACCGGGGAAGGCGGAGAGGTAGTCGCGCCCGCCGCCGGTGCCGATGTTTGGGTGAAACAACATGCAGCTCAAGTCCACACCGGGGTCGCGGGCGAGGGCGTTTCGCAGGAAGCGGTATTCCCAGCGCGGCTGCGAATCGACGACCAGCACAGTCAGCTTGACCACGCGCACGGCGATGTGAAACGCCGCCGAGTTATTGTCGGGCAGCCCCTCGTCCGGCTCGACCGGGAACTCCAGCCGCAGGTCGAACTCGCCGACCTCGCGCGGGTACCACATGATCGAGTCGTGGAACCGGCTGTTCGCCGGGAGGGTCATTTTCTTGGCGGCCAACTGCTCCGTGCCCTGCATGAGGCGCACCTCGGTGGTGACGTCGCGCGGCAGGTGACTCTGCACCGTGTAAGGGATGGCGATCTGCTCGCCGAACAAGCCGTACGCCGGCGCGGTGACTTCCTCCATCGCGAGGTCGGGGATCGATTCGTCCTGCCCGGTGACGATGCTGTAAACCGGGATGCCCTGGTCGCGGTAGCGCGTGGCGATGCCGATCGGCGACGAGCCAAGGTTCCAGTCGCCATCGCTCAACAGCAGCACCGCCTTGAGGTTGCGCTGCTGCTCGAGCACCGAGCCAAGCGCGCCGCTCAAGTCGGTGCCGATCTCCCGCGCTTGGCCAAGCGCGTTCGTCGCGCCCAGGTCCGGCGGCGCGGAGAATGCACCGACCAGCACCTCGGAGCCGGCCTCCTCGAGCGGCGTCCAGAACGCGCGCTTGTTTTGCGAATCGATCCAGGCGCCGCGTGCGACGATGTTGTTGGTGCTGACGACGTCACGCGTTTGCATGCTCCCCGAGGCGTCGGTGAGGATCGCGACCTGCGGCGGATCGGTGCGCTGTATTTTCCGGACAAACTCCGGGCGAAGCAGCGTGAACGTCAGCATCGCCACCGCCACGAATCGTAGCGCCTCGAGCAGGGCGACTTTGCCGCGACGGCCGTTGCGCTGCCAGTTGCTCCAGCCAAGCCACGCGGACAGTGCCACCACGCCGATCCCGGCGAGGATGACGATCGACGAAGCTGCGAACGACCAGTGACTCATGCGGCGGCGGGTTGGGGTTTGAGCGGCGCGGCTTCGGCCATTGAGCTTGGCCGGATGAGCCACGCCTCGACCAGCAGCGCGAGCAGCATCAGGAACAGGAACAGCCGCCAGATTTCGCCCTGCAACGCCGTGTCGTCGCGCTGCGCCTGGAAAAGTTGAAACGGCAGCGAGCCGAACAACCCGGCGACCGCCGAGTCCTCGACGCGCTCGAACTCATCCTCGGCGGCCGGCCGGTTTACCAGCAGCCAGCGGTCGCCGTTTTTGTAAACACCGGCCTGCGTTTGCACGTCGCCGCGCAGACCGGTCTCGGCCGACGTCCACTCGAGTTGCAGATCACCCGCGCTGACTTGGCCGCACTCGGCGACCGAGTCGCGCTGCAGCCTGCGGCTCCCGGCGGCGAGCAGGCGTTGCAGCATCGGCACGACCACCAAGCCGTCGCCCATCTCCGACCAGGCGAGCAAGGGCAGGGTGGTGCAAAAATAAACTTCCCCCTGGCCAAGCGCTTGGCGGACGAGCAGCGCCTGGGCATCGTCGAACGCCGCCAGCACCGCCGCCTGGCCAACGACCTGTTGCCGCTGCCTAACACCGAGCTTGGCCAACGGCAACAGCAGCCCCTCGTCGGTGTTGGCCAACGGCCCTTGATCCTCGTCCCAGCGGCCAACGGCAAAACCGGCGTCGCCGCTGGTTTGTTTTTCACCCCAGCCCAAGCCGGCAAAACGGGCCGTCGATGGCTGGCCCGGCGGGAAGAAAACAACGCGGCCGCCCTCGTCGGCGAAGCGCCGCAGCGCGTTGGCCATTTCGCCCTCCGGCAGAGGCGCCTGCCAAACGACGAGCGTGGCGTCGCGCAGATCGGCCGGGGTCACGTCGCCCGGCGCGTAGCGTTTGGCCGGGGTGCGTCCCGCTTGGCCGGCGACTGATGCCGCTGCCTGCCACAACGGGCCAAGCGCACTCTCGGTGACGACCAAGCCGGCCGGCGGGTGGTCGTCGCTGTACCGGTAGTATGTGATGTTGTCGCGCGGGTTGCCGTCGGCCGGAAGCTCGAGTTTACCCCAGCCGCCCGCTTGGTCACCGACGGCAAAGCGATGCCGCCAGCGGGTGGACTGCCCGGTGACCCTGGCCTCGAGTTCGGTGGCGACGTCGTTGAGTGTGCGGGTGATCGTGGCGGTGCCGGCGTTGGCCTGGCTGCGATTGAGATCGACGGTCAGGCGCACTTCGCCTTTGCCGGAGGCCTGTTGCCGGGAGAGTTGCGCGATGGAGATTGAGGCGTTGCTGGGCGACTCCTGCGTGGTGGCGAGCAGGCGGACACGCACTTTTTGCGGGAGCGAGTCGAACGCCGTGATGAGGGTTTCCCAGCGCGGATCGTCCGGCCGCCAGTTGCTGGCCTGCAGGTCGGACGCGATCCAAATCTCGGCGGTGCCGGCCTTGTTTTCGATCAGCCAGCCGAGAGCGGTTTGCAGCATGGCGGGGAGGTCGGCGGCGGTGTCGGTCGGCTTCGTGTCGGGCCACTCGAGCAGCGACGCGGCGCTCGGGAGCTCGCTCGCCTGCCGCGTGGCGCTGTCGAGCAGCACGAGGTGGCTGGTGTGCTCGAACTCCCCTGCAGCATCGGCGAGCATCCTGAGCGCATACTCGCGGCGTGACTCGTCCGCACCGGCGACGCGTGACTCCATGCTGGCGGAGCGGTCGACGAGCAGCAGGATGGTGTCCGGCGCGGCAGCCAGCGCCCAGCCCATCCAGCCGCCAACGAGTGGCCGGGCGAGGAAGATCAACAGCGCCAGCACGGCGAGGATGCGCATCAACATGATGAGCAGGTTGCGCAGCTTGGCGTGGCTGGTGGAACTGCGCGTGGCGGCGAGGAGAAACTGCATCGCCGCCCACTGCCTCGGCCGGTGCCGCATGCGGTTGATCAGGTGAATGATCACCGGCAGCAGCACGAGG
>Ga0209554_1000879_pt1 | contig 24379 bp, 25 predicted proteins | sample MarorgKNORR_S2LV_5_FD_188221 | JGI IMG/M metagenome (GOLD analysis project Ga0209554, IMG submission 188221) | Marine microbial communities from the Southern Atlantic Ocean, analyzing organic carbon cycling - Bottom_A/KNORR_S2/LV (SPAdes) (version 2) | ecosystem: Environmental > Aquatic > Marine... | reverse complement strand
GTCTGGACGATCACGGGATCCCCTGGTCCGTGCCCTCATCTCCGCCCTCGACGCTGATCGGGTCCAGGTCGGCGATGCCGCTCGTCGCCTCTACAGCCGCGATGCCTCCGTCATCCGTGGCGGCCGGGCCGGTGTGGTCTGCTTTCCGGAGACCACCGCTGAGGTGTCGGCCTGCGTGGTGACTGCGACCGCACACGGGAAGGACTTCGTTGCCCGTGGTGCCGGTACCGGTCTGGCGGGCGGGGCCGTTCCGTGTGACGAGCCCGTCATGGTCGTGCTCACCCGGATGAATCGGATACTCGAGGTCGATCTGGCTCGCCGCTTCGCCTGGGTTGAACCGGGGGTTGTGAACCTGGATCTCAGCCGTCATCTCGCCGGTACCGGTCTCCACTTCGCACCGGATCCGTCCAGCCAGCAGTCCTGCACGATCGGTGGGAACGTGGCCAACAACTCGGGCGGCCCCCACTGCCTGCTGTACGGGGTCACGAGCGCCCATGTCCTGGCAGTTGAAGTGGTCCTGTCCGATGGGGAGGTCGTGGTCCTGGGCGACGAGGACGGCTGTTCCGTCGGTTACGACCTGCGCGGGGCGTTCGTGGGAGGGGAGGGAACCCTTGGGATCGCCACACGGATCTGCGTGCGTCTCACCGAGGATCCGCCGGAGGTGGCGACCCTGCTACTCGACTTCATGAGCGTCGGCGAGGCAGCGGAGACGGTCAGCGCCATCATCGCTGCGGGGATGATCCCGGCTGCCCTCGAGATGATGGACCAACGGGTGGTCCAGGCCGTCGAGCCGTTCGTGCACGCCGGTTACCCCACCGATGCCGCTGCCGTGCTCATCGTGGAGTTGGATGGCCAGCCGGCCGGCGTGGCCGACGAGATCCGACGGATTGAAGAGCTTTCCCTGGCCCATGGGGCCAGGTCGGTGCGGGTGGCGGCTGACGAAGATGAGCGGGAACGAATCTGGAAGGGCCGCAAGAGCGCCTTCGGGGCCATAGCGGTCATCAAGCCCGACTACTACCTGAACGACACCGTCATACCCAGGACCAAGCTGGCCGAGGTGGTCGAACGCATCTACGAGATAGTTGAGGAACAGGACCTCATTGTCATGAACGTGTTCCATGCCGGGGACGGGAACCTCCACCCGCTGCTGGTCTTCGATGCTCGGGAGGAAGGCGTCATGGAACGGGTCCTCGCTGCCGGCGAGGAGATAGTGCGGGTCTCGGTGGCTGCCGGCGGTGTGCTGTCCGGCGAGCACGGCATCGGGCTGGAGAAGAAGCGGTTCATGTCGCTCCAGTTCAGCCCGGCCGATCTGGAGGCCCAGCAGCGCCTCCGAACCGCCTTCGATCCGGCGGGCCGTGCCAATCCCGCCAAGGTCCTACCCACCGGAGCCTCCTGTGGTCACGTGACAAGCCTCGGTCGCCTGCCGGACGGGGTATGGGTATGAGCGCCGGGGATGCCCGCATGGAGGACTTCCGGACCGACGTGGGTGAAACCGGAGAGGTCTGCGTACGCGGCGGCGGTACCCGTTGGGGTGTCGGCGGTGGACCTGAAGGGGCGAGGGAGGTGGCGGCCCCGAGCGGGATCGTGACCCTGGAGCCTGCCGAGATGACGGTGATGGTCGGGGCCGGAACGGCCCTGGCTGATCTGGCCGGCGAGCTGTCGGTCCACGGTCTCGAGACCGGGATGGAGGGCCCGGTCGGCTCGACTGTCGGTGGCGTCCTGATGGTGGGACGTAATCCCCTGCGTCGCCGCCGGGTTGGTGCGATCGCCGATGTCCTGCTTCAGGCGGACTGCGTAGGTTCCGACGGCGTGGCGTTCACTGCCGGAGGCCCCACTGTCAAGAACGTGACCGGCTACGACCTGTGCCGTCTCCTGGTCGGGTCCCTGGGAACCCTGGCCCTGGTGGGACGGGTGATCCTGCGCACCCGGCCGATACCGACCTGCACCCGGTGGCTGGCCGGAGAGGTGGAGCCGCAGCGAATCCTGGAAGCGACCTACCGACCGTCCTGTCTTCTCTGGAACGGGATTACGACATCGGTACTCCTGGAGGGTTACGGCGAGGACATCGACGAGATGACCGGGCGTCTTACCGTGCTCGGGTTGACCGTCTCAGAGCCGCCGGTGCTTCCCGTGGGTCGCGGGCGCTGGACCGGAGAACTACCCGAGGGTGGGGTACTGGAGGTCGGATCCGGCGTGGTCCACCAGCCGGTTGACGGCGATCCGCCGACCGTGTCCGACGGTGTCCGTCGGCTGGCGGATCGGATGCGGGCCTCGTTTGATCCGTCGGGTCGACTCAATCCCGGCCGGGATCCGTACCGGGTGGCGCCATGACGACTCGCGGCCCCCTCGGCCTTTCCGACGATTCCCTTGCGTCCTGCGTGCAGTGCGGGCTCTGCCTGCCGCACTGTCCGACGTACCGGGTAACCGGCGACGAGAGCCGTTCGCCGCGGGGTCGGATCTCGTTGATGGTGGCAGTTGAGCGCGAAGGCGCTGCCATGGATGACGAGTGGCTGGACTCGATGTCGACCTGTGTCCAGTGTCTGGGTTGCGAGACAGCGTGTCCTTCCGGGGTGCCGTTCGAGGAACTCATCTCGACGACCCGTGCCGTCATGTCTGTTGATCGCCGGCCACCCCTCAGGTTGAGGCTCGGTCTCATGGTGTTGGGTCGACCCCGTCTCCTCCGGGCAGGCGTGCGAATGCTCGCCGTACTCCAGCGGCTGGGTCTGGTTCCGCGGACCGCCCTGTTCCCGGCCCGACTGCCGCTCGGAACCAGCCGTCGGAGCTCGACGACTGGTGGCGACGTGTTGTTGTTCACCGGGTGTGTGATGGATGCCTGCCAACCGGAGATCCATGACGCTGTCGAGGATGTCCTGGTGGCCGGTGGTCGCAGCGTCGAACGGACAGGGGAGGGGGTCGGCTGCTGTGGTGCGCTGCACGGGCATGCCGGACTCCAGGGAGAGGCGAGGAAGCGTGCAGAGGCCGTGATCGTCGCCCTTCCCGGAGACCGACCCATTCTCGTGGATTCGGCCGGCTGCGGCGCCGCATTGAAGCGCTACGGGGGGCTGCTCGCCACCCCGGCAGCGGTGGCGTTCTCAGAGAGGGTCTTCGACGTGCACGAATGGCTGGCCGCCAATGCGGAAGTCCTGCCGGAACCATCCGGGAAGGACTGCGAGCCGGTGGTGGTCCAGGATCCGTGCCACCTACGTCACGCCCAGGGTGTCCACGGGGCGGTCCGGGATGTCGTGGGGCCCTATGCCACCCTCGTCGAGTTGGATGACGATGGCCTCTGCTGTGGTGCTGGTGGGGCATTCCAGATGTTGGAGCCGAAGCTGGCTGGTGAGGTGAGGGAGCGAAAGCTGGCGGCGATCAGGCGCGCCTTCGATCGGTCAGGCGCCCGTACGGTGATCAGCGCCAACCCTGGCTGCGCCATGTACCTCGCAGCTGCCGGACTGGATGTGAGGCACCCCATGGAAGTTGTAGCCGAGGCCCTGGAGGATCGACATGGCCGGTGAATTCGCCGAGATCAGGACCCGGCTGGAGGCCATCTCCGAGGAGATGTCCGACCTGGCCATCATGCGCCTACGCGAGTCGATCGACGCCGGGGGCACCGAGTTGCCCGTCGATGAGCGGAGGCTCACCCGGGCGCGTCGTGCGGTTGACAAGGCGGTCCACCTGCTGGCGGAACCTGACGACGCTGGTTGGTGAGGTCGCTGCAGTCGAGGACGCAGCTGGTTCAGGCGCTGGTGGTCAGGCGCTCACCAGGGGAATGAGGGTTCGACCATCGTCCTCCCGCGTGACGGTGAGTCGATGGCCCCGCTCCACCCGCCCGTAGAGGGTCGTGCGCTGTTCGAGTGTCCGACCCAGCGGTGCCACGAGGCCCTCGAGGTCCTCCTGTCGGACCTGCTGGCCGTGCTGGGCACCTGCGGCACGCGAGATGTTCTCGTCAATGAGGGTCCCACCCAGGTCGTTCACGCCGGCCTGTAGCAGCTGCCTGACACCGTCGAAGCCGATCTTCACCCAGGAGGCCTGGATGTTGTCGATGAGGCCGTGGTAGGCGATACGGGCAACCGAGTGCATCAACAGGTTCTCCCGGAAGGTGGGGCCCCTGCGCGCCTTGCGCTGCAGGTAGATGGGGGATGCCATGTGCACGAAGGGCAGGCCCACGAACTCGGTGAAGCCACCGGTCTCCTCCTGGAGGTCACGGCACCGGAGCAGGTGGCGCACCCAGTGCTCCGGTCGCTCGATCGAGCCGAACATGATGGTGATGTTCGATGCGATACCGACACTGTGGGCGGTGCGGTGGGCCTCGATCCATTCCTCGCTGTTGATCTTGTCCGGGCAGAGTTCCGCACGGATGTCGTCGTCCAGGATCTCTGCCGCGGTCCCGGGCAGTGAGCGCAGCCCGGCTTCCTTCGCCCGTCGGAGGTACTCGACCAACGGCTCGCCGAGTCGTCTGGCTCCCTCGGTGACCTCCAGGGCTGTGAAGCCGTGTACGTGGATATCTGGTACGGCATCACGTACCGCCCGGGTCACGTCTATGTAGTAGTTGCCATCGAAGTCGGGATGGATGCCACCCTGGAGGCAGACCTCGGTGGCGCCCATCCGGGCTGCGTCTGCTGCCCGTGAGGCGATCTCGTCCATCTCCAGGAGGTACGGGGTGCCTCGCAGGTTCAGGGAGAGAGGGCCCTTCGAGAAGCCACAGAACCGGCACTTGTAGGTGCAGACGTTCGTGTAGTTGATGTTGCGGTTGGCCACCCATGTGACCGTGTCGCCGACCGCCCTGCGACGCAGCTCGTCGGCCACCTCGGCTACGGCTGCCACCTCGGGGCCGCGGGCCGCAAACAGGGTCAGCAACTCGTCGCGTCCAGCCTGCTGTTCATCCAGGACGCCGTCGAGCACCTCGCGCAGACGGCCCCGGGCCGCTGTGGCCGTCGCTGGTACGAGAATTGGTGGGCTGATCGGGCTACCTGAGTACCAGGCCGTCGAGCGGTGTCCCACCTGGCGGACCTCGGCGCCATCGGACGCCGTGATCAACTCGATCTCCTCGGGGAATACGGCCCCGGGATCGTCGCGTCCCATTCCCTCAGCATCGCTTCGGTCCATCACGTGGAAGCGGAGATCCTCATGGATCCAACGGGCATGGTCCCTGACGTACTCCGGGTACACGGTGAGGCGTGGGGCGAGGGTGTGGCCACGGGCTTCGGTGACCTCCCGGAGACGATCCAGGTCGGGCCAGGGCCGTTCGGGGTTCACATGGTCGACGGTGACCGGCGAGACGCCGCCCCAGTCGTCGATGCCGGCATCCAGGAGGGGGCCGAAGTCGTCGGACAGGTTGGGCGGCGCCTGGAGGTGGACCTCCGGGGGGAGGATCAGGCGGGCTAGGGCAATGGCATCCAGGTACACGTCGCCCGGGCACGGGGGAGCGGAGTGCATTGCCGTTCCCGCCTTGGGGAGGAAGTTCTGGACGATGACCTCCTGGACGTGGCCGTGGCGCCGGTGGGAGGCGGCAATGGCCTCCAGCGCAGCGATCCGGTCCTCGCGGTCCTCGCCGATTCCGACGAGGATTCCCGTGGTGAATGGAATGGCCAGCTCGCCGGCGGCTTCGAGGGTCTCGAGTCGGCGGCCCGGCTCCTTGTCCGGAGCCCCCCGGTGGCAGTCCAGGTCCGACCGGAGTGACTCGATCATCATCCCCTGTGAGGGTGCGACCCTACGAAGTGCCTCCAGCTCGTCGGAATGCAGGGCGCCGGCGTTGGAATGGGGGAGGAGACCGGTCTCGTCCAGGACCAGTTGAGCCATCTCGGCGACAAGGTCCAGGGTCGTTGCGTGTCCGTGGCGTTCCAGCCAGTCGGCGGCCACTGGGTAGCGGAGTTCCGGGCGTTCCCCGAGGGTGAAGAGCGCCTCGTGGCAACCGGCGGCGGCTCCCGCCCGGGCGATTTCCAGGACGTCTTCAGTGGAGAGGTAGGGGGATTCCAGGCGGGCCGGGGGCTGCGCGAACGTGCAGTAGCCGCAACGGTCCCGACAGAGCATGGTCAATGGGATGAACACCTTGGGGCTGTAGGTGATGCGGGTCCCGTGGTGCAGGTCGCGTATCTCCCTTGCGGCGGCGAGCAGCTCCGCTCCGCGTAGTTCCTCGTAGGCGTGGGTCATCTCTTGATTCCTGTTCTCTCGGTCATGCGTCCCGGTCCGGGACGGCTTCGGATGTGCTGGGGTCCGACCGGCTCGTCGCATGCGGGGCACGAGACGGCCTGGTCCAGGGGGGTGCCGCAGGTGTCGTGCACCAGAAGAGTGGGAGGACCGTCCACGGCGTACCAGCGGTCTCCCCAGTGCATGAGGGCCACAAGTGCCGGAGACAGGTCTGCGCCCTTCGGGGTGAGGCGGTACTCGTGGCGTACCGGCCGGTCCTGGTACGGGACGCGGTGCACGATGTCGAGTTCGACGAGCCGTTGCAGCCGGTCCGTCAGGAGGTTCCGGGCGATTCCGAGGTCTGAGCAGAGGTGTTCGAAGCGCCGCACCCCACGGAACAGGTCACGCAGGATGAGGAGGGTCCAACGGTCGCCGACCGCCGCCAGGGTTGCTGCGATGGAACAGTCGTCAACGGCGACATCAGCGGGCATTTCACGAGGGTAGCAGTTAGTTGCATTTTGCAACTAACTCGGAGGTGGTTGCCTCCGGCCGGACTCAGAAGGTGGCTGCCTTCGCCCCGAGATCAGCCAGGAGGTCATCGAAGGAGGCCACGAATGCGGCAACGCCCTCGTCCTCCAGAACCCGGGCGACATCGGCCAGGTCCACGCCGACAGCGGAGACAGCCCGCAGGACATCGTGGGCGGCGGCGGGGTCGGCATCGATGGTCCTGGCAACCGTGCCGTGATCCTCGAACGCCTCCAGGGTCGCATCGGGAAGGGTGTTCACGGTGTCGGGCCCGATCAGGGTGTCCACGTAGAGGGTGTCCGGGTAGGAGGGGTTCTTGGTCGAGGTGGAGGCCCACAGCGGTCTCTGCACCCGTGCACCCCTGGCGACGAGGGCATCCCAGCGGGGACCCCTGAACATCGTCTTGAACATGTCGTAGGCGACCTGACCCTGGGCCACAGCCGTACGGCCCCGCAGCGCCAGTGCTTCGGCCCCGCCCAACTCGTCGAGCCGACGGTCCACCTCCACATCGGTACGGCTGATGAAGAAGGAGGCCACCGAGGAGACCGCCGAGAGGTCGCCCGGACAGGACTCCAGACCCGAGATGTAGGCCTCCATCACATCGGAATAGCTGTCCAACGAGAAGATGAGGGTCACGTTGATGCTCCGCCCCTCCGAGATCATCTGCCGGATGGCCGGAATTCCCTCGGCTGTACCCGGGATCTTCACGTAGAGGTTGGGGCGGTCCAGACGTTCGTTCAGTTGGCGGGCGGCGGTCATGGTTCCGTCGGTGTCCGGCGCCAGCCGGGGGTCCACCTCGACCGAGACGTAGCCATCAAGGCCATCGGACTCCTCGTACACGGGTCGCAGGATCTCGAGTGCGTCATGGATGTCCCGGATGACCAGCTCCCAGTAACTCTCCTCGACACTGCACCCCGATTCCGTCAACGACCGGAGCTGCTCGTCGTAGGCGTCGGTACCCGTCATCGCCTTCTGGAAGATCGAAGGGTTGGACGTGATGCCACGTGCTCCCCGGTCCACCCATCGCTGGAGTTCGCCCGAGGCGATCCAACTCCGCCTGAGGTTGTCCAACCAGGGGCTCTGTCCCTGTTCGGTGTAGAGGTCGTGGAGTCGGTTCATCACACCATCCTGTGTGGGTTCAGGTTCCAAGAAGGGCTTCTGCGGCCTCCACGACGGCGCCGGGGGTGATCCCCAGCCCGGCCATGGCCTGCTCTCCCGGAGCAGAGGTGCCGAAGCGGTCTATGCCGATGCTGCTGTCTGCCCAGCGTGCCCACCCGAACGTCACGCCGGCCTCAACCGAGACCGTTGGCGTACCGGGGGGCAGCACGGATGCCCGGTACTCGTCAGCCTGCTCGGCGAAGAGTTCGGTGCACGGCATCGAGACCACCCGGACCGAGCGGCCTGCTGCAGTCAGGGTTGCTGCTGCGTCCAGGGCGACGGCCACCTCGCTACCGGTTCCGATCAGGACGACATCCGGTTCGCCATCCGGATCGGCCAACACGTATGCGCCGCGCGCTATGGCGGCGTGGTCGGTCGAGCCTGCCAGTACAGGGACGTCCTGGCGGGTCAGGAGAAGGGCGACCGGGCCATCCGCCCCGACTATGTAACGCCAGGCCGCGGCGGTCTCGTTGGCGTCGGCGGGCCGGAACACCGGAATACCCGGCATGGCCCGAAGAGCGGCAGCATGCTCGACCGGCTGGTGGGTAGGTCCATCCTCGCCCACACCAACCGAATCGTGACTCCAGACGAAGACCGTACGGGCGGAGCTGAGAGCGGCAAGACGAACGGCTCCACGCATGTAGTCGCTGAAGACGAGGAAGGTCCCGTTGACCGGGAGCATCCCGCCGTGGAGGGCCATTCCGTTGCAGATGGCGCCCATGGCGTGTTCGCGGACGCCGAAGTAGACCTGCCTGCCCTCCGGGCAGTCAGGGCCCTGAACGCCGTGGTCCCTGATGGTCGTGCCGGTGTTGCCGGTCAGGTCGGCGCCGCCACCTATGAGGCCCGGAACGACGTCCAGCAGCGCCTGAAGACATGCATTGCTGGCTTTTCGTGTGGCCACCGCTGAGCCGGCCTCCCAACTCGGAAGGCTCTCCTCCCAACCATCCACCCCACGTCCGGCCTGGGCCGCTTCCCATGCGGCACGATCTCCGGAGAAGGCAGCCAGCCGTTCCTCCCAGGCGCTACGGGCTTCGGCACCGCGACGGCCAGCGGCCCGGTACTGCTGGAGCACCTCGTCGGGAACCCAGAAGGGCTGGTCCTCGGGAAGGCCCATGCGGCGCTTCGTCTCGGCAATCCCCTCTTCAGAGAGGGAGTAGCCGTGGACAGCCGAGCTGTCGACATCGGGGGAGGGGTGGCCGATGTGGCTCCGCAGGACGATGATCGAGGGTCGATCGGTCACGGCCATTGCGTCACGGATGGCCGCCTCCATGGCATCCATGTCCTCGGCCGCATCGCCCAGATCAATGACGTGCCAGCCGTAGGCCCGGAACCGGGCCGGTGCGTCGTCTGAGAGGGCCAACTCGGTGGGACCGTCGATCGTGACGTGGTTGTCGTCGTAGACGACGACGAGTCGCCCGAGGCCCTGGTGTCCAGCCAGCGAGGCCGCCTCGTGGGATATCCCCTCAGCCAGATCGCCGTCTCCACAGATGACGAAGGTGTGATGGTCGGTCAGGTCGGATCCGAACCGGGCCCGCAGGTTCCGTTCGGCCATTGCCATGCCAACGCCGTTGGCGAAACCCTGGCCCAGGGGCCCGGTGGTGACCTCGACGCCTGCTGTATGTCCGACCTCCGGATGGCCCGGCGTGGCAGAGCCCCACTGCCTGAAGGCCTTGAGGTCGTCGAGCGTCAGACCGTGACCGGTCAGGTGGAGCATTGAGTAGAGGAGGATCGAGGCGTGTCCTGCCGAGAGGATGAACCGGTCCCGGTCGGGCCAGGTCGGATCTGCGGCGTCGTAGGTGAGGATTCGGGTCCAGAGGACATGGGCCAGGGGAGCCAGAGCCATGGCCGTTCCCTGATGGCCGGAACGCGCTGCATGCGGTGCGTCCATGGCCAGGCCACGGATCACGTCCACAGCGAGCGCTTCCAGCGAGGAGTCGAATGTCGATCCGTGGGTTTCGGAGTCCGTCATGATCCCACCTCAGCCAGTGCCCCCATGGGCGGTTCGCCCTCTACGTCGACGGGCACCATAACCGCCACCTCAGCCCTCCTCGGCGACCGTGGGAGATGCGTTCCGATCCTCCTCCGGGTCGTCCGTTCCAAGCAGCAGCGCCGAGGCCGTGAACGCGTGGAGGTGGTGGCGTCCTCCTATCGGCCCGATCTCTCCGGCACAGTGCATGCCTGCCACATCCGTCGTCCCCAGATGGTCGACGAAGAGGCCCGCGTCATGCCCGGGACTACCGAACAGATGGCTTCCCCGACCATTGCAGGTGAAGACAAGGGCACTCTCGGCATGGTGTCGACGCAGCATGGATGTCAGGTCCCGGCTGGCCGTGGTGGCGTCCCGGACCTGGAACTGGAGGGTGGTTCCGACCTCGACCCTGGCATCGATTGCAACCGCTTGAGAGTCGCGGTCGGCCCCGAGCACCGTGCGGATCAGGAAGTCGTCAGCACCGAAGGTGGACCTGTTCTCGTTGACGACGATGCCCACGCGGATGTCCGGTGCCGGGCCCTTCCCATCCGAGTCGGGTAGGGCGGCCATGACCTGGCGGAGCCGTTGAAGTGCCGGTCTGCCACCAAGGGTCAGGACCAGGTCGCCGTCCATCCCGGTGACCACGAAGGGGTCGCCGATGGGACGGCAACCCTGGGACACGAGCGGTCTGGCCCCCAGGCCCGGCGGGAGGACCATTGCCACGGCACCGTCGGAGAAGGAGTCGCCATCCAGAAGGAGCCGATTGCCGCCGGAGCGGCCCGCCGCCGATGCCAGGCCTCCCACCACGCTCACGTCGGCTGGAATGGAATCCAGGAGCACGTCGGCATCGAAGGTGAACGGATCGGCTACCAGGAGCACGCTGCTACCTGCCGCCAGGTCGAGCGGTAGGCGCCCGCCGTCCAGACGGATGGTCCTCGCCTGGCCGGTACGACCCGCCCACAGCACCAGACCCGGTGCGTTCTCCACCTCCTGGCGCTGGGCCAGGACCACCCCGGCGGAGCAACCCAGCAGGTGGCCGGGTGAAAGTGTCTGGAGAACCGTCCTGGCGATGTCGGCGGCGCGCTGGATGTGGGATGGCGAGAGGAACACAACGGCCACGTCCGGGCCGGGACCCAGCTGGTCCATGACCTGTCCGACCACCTCGCCGACAGCCGTGGCGGCATCAGGGTGGCTGGAGAGGGCGACGGAGTAACGCACCGGGGTATTCCGGGTCAGGTGGAGGAGGGAACCGGTGGGAGGAGGGTGAAGGGCACGACCGTGGGGATTCCCTGATCGACCCGACAACTGGCCTCAACCGTCCCGAACTCCTCGAAGACCAACTCCGCCCGGACAAGGCGGTAGCCGAACTTTCCCGGCTGGACCTCGATGGGTTGAACGTTTCGGGCAACCTGCTCGCCGTCGCGTGTGAACACCACCTCCAGAACGGAGCTGCCCGTGTGGTCCTCCGGACAACGGACCATGACCAGGAGATGGGGTGACCATGTAACCGGGGCGGGTTCCGGCGCCACCGCACTGAACTGGATTCCGGTCAGGTCGATGTGGGTGGCGCCACCGTCAACCTGCCTGAGTTCCAGTCCTTCGAAGAAGAGGGCCGCAAGGATCTGCATGGGACGAACCTAGACCAGATGGCGCAAGCCCTAGCATTGCCCCCCGTGAACCGGCGCCTGGTCCTACCGCTGCTCCTGCTCACCATTGCGCTCCTTTCCGGGCTGCAGGCGCAGCGGACGGAAAGTGCGTTGGCGATGTACACGCCGCTCGAAGGGGCCCTGTCCGCACGGACCGTCACACCGCTGTTCTCGGTCCGGCGTGTACCGGAGTTCCTGCAGGCGCCCACAGCTGAACGAAGGCTCACGGCCAGCCTCCTCGATTCTGTCTCCGCGCTACCGGACGGCACCTGTCTGGTGGTTGCCGAGCACGGACGTCGCCTCTACAGCATGGATGCGAGCCTGGCCATGGTGCCTGCCAGCACCCAGAAGCTGCTCACCGCAATGGCGGCCCTTCTGCACCTGGGACCCTCGACCGTCCTGACGACAAGGGTGGTTGCCGAGGTCCCCGTGGTTGACGGGATCGTCGACGGTGACGTCTGGCTGGTTGGTGGAGGCGACCCTCTTCTCACGACAAGCCGGTACGCAGCCCGTTTCGACGATCCGGGCACCTACTCGGATCTCGGCAACATCGTGAGTGGGCTTCTGACTGCCGGGGTCACCGAGATCACCGGTGGAATCGTGGGCGACGAGTCGAGGTACGACGCCATCCGCTACCTCGATACCTGGCCGGATCGTTTCAAACCAGGCTGGTCGATCCAGTCGGGGCCGCTCAGCGCCCTCAGCGTGGATGACGGTTTCGAGATCTGGGATCCGGTGAACACAGCTTCCACCCTCTCAGTGCCAGCCGGTGATCCGGCAGCCAACGCCGCCTCCCTGCTGGACGATCTCCTGGAGGCCGAGGGCGTGGTGATCCGGCGCCGTCCGGATTCCGGCCGGGCTCCTTCGCATCCAGGAATGGTCACGCTCGTCGAGCTCGCATCTCCGCCTGTCAGCCTCCTGGTCCGCCAGATGCTTGTGGATAGCGACAACACCACGGCGGAGCTGCTGGTCAAGGAGCTGGGGCGGACACCCGCCGAGCGGGGAACCACCGTGGCCGGTCTCGGGGTCATGCTTGAAACCCTTGAGAACGCAGGTCATGACGTTGCCGAGGTCGTGCCACACGATGGTTCCGGCCTGGATCCCGACAACAGGGTGACCTGCTCCCTGCTGGTGGACGTGATGGAGGACGACGAGCACGGCGCTCTGCTGGTCGACGCCCTACCTCTGGCGGGCGAGAATGGGACGATGAAGAGCCGATTCGTCGGGACGGCCGGCGAGGGTCGCGTCAGGGCCAAGACCGGGACCCTCCGACAGGTCACGAGCCTGGCAGGCGTGGTCGACACACCTGCCGGTCGTCGACTCGCCTTCGCCCTGATCAGCAACGGGGAGCTCCCATACGAGATCAGGGATCTCCACGAGGACGTCGTCCTGGCACTTCTGACGTATCCGGCCGGACCCGCCGTGGAGTCGCTGGCGCCACGACCGGTGGTGGGCTGAGCCTCGCTGGAGAGTCGCCGGTTGCCGATGCTTCCGCTGGGGGCGGTCCTGTTTCCTTCCGTGGTCATGCCGCTGCACCTCTTCGAGGAGCGGTACCGGCGGATGATCGTCGATGTCCTGGCCACGGACCGCGAGTTCGGTGTCGTGCTGATCCGACGGGGTAGCGAGGTGGGTGGTGGTGACCTGCGTTGTGACGTTGGAACCCGTGTCCGGGTGCTTGATGCGAGGGAGTTTCCGGACGGCCGTTGGGCGGTCACGGTCATCGGGTTGCAGCGCCTCAGCGTGAAACGGTGGTTGCCGGATGATCCCCATCCCGTGGCGGAGGTCAACCCGATGCCCGACCGTCCGGGTCCGGGTGTGCCCGAGGCCGACTACCGGTCGATCGAGACCCGTCTACGCCGTCTGTTGGCACAGCTCGCCGAGATGGGTGATTCCGTCTCCGCTTCCACCTTCGACCTGGCTGACGACCCGGGTCTGGGCACCCTCCAGATGGCGGCATTGGGCCCCTTCACGGCCTACGACCGGCAGTTGCTCCTGGAGGCTGATCTAGCAATGGGCCGTTGCCGGATACTCGACACCCTGATCGCTGATTCCCAGTCTGTCGTGGACCTCCGGTCTGGGTTGGGGCATGGTGGCGATGGGCCCGCTGCCGGGTCCTCCCGGTAGCGTGGTCGCCCCATGGGACCCGATCGATTCTCAGATGCCCGGTCCGCCGGCGACCTCCCCGGACTGCTGAGGCGTTACGTCCGGCAGGAGACCGTCGAGCCTCTCCGGGCAGCGGGTCGGTTCCTGTTGTTCGGACTCCTCGGGGCCGGTCTTGTCGGCCTCGGCACAGTGCTGCTGGTGATCGGTGGACTCCGGGGCCTGCAGGCCTCAGGCCTCCTCGACGGCACCTGGTCCTGGGTGCCCTACCTGGTTTCGGCCACGGTCCTTGGCGGAATCGCCGCTGTGACCGTGGCGCGGATCGGCGGCCAGAGGAACCTGGATGGCTGAGGAGCGCATCACCCGAGAGGATCTGGAGACCGAGCTGCGTGCAGTCGTACGGGACCCGGATGGTCCGGTCGCCAGCCGGCGTCAGACGATCCTGATGGTGGCCGCCACCACGGCCGTCGTCATCGTGGCGCTGGCCTATGTCCTTGGAAGTCGGGCCGGTCGGCGCCGGTCCACGGTGGTTGAGGTCCGTCGCTTCTGATGTCGTCGCTGCTCTCGACGCTCCTGGGGCGAGGTATCCGTCGCGGGCTGCTGGGTGGTCAGCGACGCTGGCAGGGGGTCCTGCTGGTGGTTCTGATTGCCCGCGTCGTACGAATCCTGGGTGGCCGTCGTCCCGTGGTGGAACTCGTCGACCTCGAGGCAGGTGGGACTCTTGAGGTGCGACACCTCGCCGGTGGGGGAGCGGACCGGTGATCGTCCAGTTGCGCAACCCGGCGCGCACCATTGAGATGGATGGCCCGATGGCCGTCACGGCTCTTCTCGCACGTCTCGACATCTCACGCGAATCGGTTCTCGTCATACGTGACGGCACCCTCGTTCCGGGCGATGCCATGCTCGGCCGGGAGGACAGCATCGAGATCCGTTCGGTGATCTCGGGGGGCGCACGATGAAGTGCCGTGTCTGCCGGGGGCCGGCTGTGATCGATGTACGGCGTCACAACGCCAACTTCTGCGGTGAGCACTTCATCCGCCATTGCCGTGAACAGGTGGCCAAGGCGATCAAGGGTCATGAGATGCTCGAAGCTGGCGACCGCGTGCTCGTGGCGGTCTCCGGGGGGAAGGACTCACTAGCGGTGTGGGACATCCTCCTGGAACTGGGATACGAGGCCGACGGCCTCTACCTGGGTCTGGGTATCGACGGTTACAGCCAGGAATCCGAGCGTTTCGCACGGGCATTCGCTGATAGCCGGGGTCTGTCGCTCGAGGTCGTGGACCTTCCCACCGACTACGGCTACGACATCCGTGGCGCTGCAAGGGCGACAAAGCGGGTTCCCTGCAGTGCCTGCGGCCTCTCGAAGCGCCACCTCTTCGACGAGGCCGCCGAGAGGGGCGGATACGACGCCCTTGTCACGGGCCACAACCTCGATGACGAGGCCGCTGTGCTGTTCGGCAACGTGCTGCGCTGGCAGGGCGAGTACCTGGGTCGGCAGCAGCCGGTGCTGCACGCGGGCGACGGCTTCCCCCGGAAGGTCAAGCCTCTCGTCCGTCTGGGAGAGAGGGAGATGGCCGCCTACTGCGTGCTCCGTGGCATCGACTACATGGTCGAAGAGTGTCCGATGGCGCTGGGCAACCGGCACATCGGGTACAAGGAGGCCCTCAACCTGATCGAGGAGCGCTCGCCGGGAACCAAGCACGCCTTCTACTTCGGATTCCTGGATCGAGCCGCCGAGCTCTTCGTGCCCGGCGAGGATGACCGGGTCCCGATCGGACTCTGCGTTCGTTGCGGTGCGCCGGCCGGTGCCGAGGTCTGCGCCTTCTGTCACCTCCTCGAGCGGGTCGACGGACACCTTCCCGACAATGGCCACCATCGCGACGGTGGCGGCGACGTTCCTGTCCGGTTGGGCCGCCCAGTACCCGAGGCCCACTAGTGGCGGGATTGTTCAGGGATGGCGAACAGGTCCTGCTGGTGGATCGCAAAGAGCGCCGTTACCTGATCGAACTGTCGGTGGGTGCGGAGTTCCACACCCACACGGGTGTGCTCGAGCACGACGTGATCATCGGCGCCGATGAGGGCGTGTCGCTGAGATCCAGCCGGGGGGGCATCTTCACGGCCTTCCGACCTACCCTCGCCGACTTCGTCATCAAGATGCCCCGTGGTGCGCAGGTGATCTACCCGAAGGACCTCGGTCCGATCCTGATGCTGGCCGATGTGTTCCCCGGGGCGCGCGTGCTGGAGTCGGGAATCGGCTCGGGCGCACTCTCGATGACGATGCTCCGGGCCGGAGCCGACATAACCGGCTACGAGTTGAGGGAGGACTTCGCCGCCAGGGCACGCGCCAACGTAGTCACGATGCTGGGCGAGTCGGCCCTCGAGCGTTACGACATACAACTACGGGACGTATACGAGGGGATTGACGGCACCGATTTCGACCGGGTCATCCTCGACCTCCCGGAGCCCTGGCAGGTCGTGCCCCACGCTGCCGGCGCACTCCACCTGGGTGGGATAATCCTCGCCTACACGCCGAGCATCACCCAGGCGATCCGATTCCGTGAGGCTCTCGACGAGCACGGGTTCCGGTTTGCAGAGACCATCGAGATCCTGAACCGGACCTGGCACGTGGAAGGTCAGGCCGTCAGGCCGGATCACCGGATGGTGGCCCACACTGCCTTCCTGACCCACGCACGCCTACTCGAGAGATGAGGGCACGCCGGGTCGCAGGCGTCATCGTGGCCTGCCTGGCGGTCTGTCTGGTGGCCTGGCTGCTCGTCCTGGCGGTACTCGTTCGGTTTGGAGGCGACGTGGAGTCCACCTCTCCACCCCCCAGCGTTCCCGCCGCCACCGTCGGAGGAGCCGGTCCCGGGGAGGAAGCGGTGGCCGCCGCCCGTATCCACGGGCTCCCGAAGAGCCTGGTGGAGCGTCTCCAGGCTTCCACGGTGCAGGTGAGGGGCCTGGACTGCCGGATAGCGCAGTTCGGTACCGGCTTCGTCGTGGGACCGGACCTGATCGCAACGGCCGCACATGTGGTGGCAGGCATCCTGGCGCCCATCGTGAGGCTGGACGGAGCAGATATCTCCACCCGGGTGGTCGCCTTCGATCCAGTCAGCGACCTGGCCCTCCTTCGACCGACGGGCGACGTCGTCCTGCCACCGGCCCTGGAACTCGGCTATCCGACGGCCGGCGTCATGGGAGTGGTGCTGGCACATGACGGCGACGGGGTACGGGTGGTCCTGCCAATGGTGGTGGATCGCCTGATCCGTGCCACCGGTGAGGACATCTACGGTCGGTCTGGAGGGGGGCGTGATGCACTCGAGCTGGTTGCCAGCATCCGCTCCGGCCACTCCGGTGCACCGGTGGTGGATGGCGATGGGCTGGTCCTGGGCGTCCTCTTCTCACGGCTCCGCGGCGGCGGCCCGGTGGCCTACGCGGTACAGGGCAGTGAGCTGGCCCTGCTGGTCGACGGCCTGGCCGCCGGGGAGAGGGGCGCCGGACCGTGCCGGTGAGGCTGCCCGGCCAGCTCACGACCGGCGATCAGGCCCGAAAACGACCGAAGGACGGCCCGGAGGCCGCCCGACGTCTACCGCTGTAGAGCGGTCAGTCGATCTCGATGTAGATGCATTCGCCGGGGCATTCCTCGGCCGATTCGATGGTGGCCTCTTCCTGTCCGGCCGGAACCGGTGCGAGGCCTGCGGCGCCGCCCGGATCACTGAGGATCTTGTCGCCGTCCTTCACGTAGGCCAGCCCATCGTCCAGCATGGCGAATACGTCGGGGGCGATTTCCTCGCAGAGGCCATCGCCGGTGCACAGATCCTGATCGATCCAGACCTTCATAATCCCAGGGTTCCTCTCTATCGGTACAGGTGACCCTGCACCGTGATGGTCCGCAGGCCATCGGGGCCACGGATCAGGGTCCCGTCACTGACGACACCTCTGAATACGCGTCGGAGCCTACCGCTCCACGTGGCGCCTCCACGGGATCGGCCGGGGAGCAATGGCCTCCAGCGAACGAAGACCCGGCGCTATGGTCGCCCTCTGGAGGATGGCGTGACCGACGAGCAGGATGGGCCCGAGATGGCCGACGAACCGAACGTGGATCCGGCTGCGGATCTGGCCGGCCTGGAGACGGAGGTGGCCGAACTGCGGCGCCGTCTCGTCGACGTTCCACGCCAGTTCGCCCGACTCGAGACCGAGGCCAGGGACGCTGGTAGGGAGGTGGCCCGGGCCAACGCCAGGAACCAGAAGCTGAACACCACCCTGGAGACAGCCAGAGAGCGCATCACGGTCCTGCGCGAGGAGGTTGAGAAACTCTCCCAGCCACCCTCGGCATACGGAACCGTCATCCAGTTGAACAATGACGGGTCGGCCGACATCCAGTCCGCCGGGCGCAAGCTGCGCGTTGCCGTCCATCCGGATCTCGTCGACTCCCTCACGCCAGGTCAGGAGGTGGTCCTGAACGATGCGATGAGCATCGTCATGGCCAGGAGCCACGAGGCGGTCGGAGAGGTCGTCACCATCCGGGCGGTGATGCCCGACGGCATCCGCGCCGTGATCACCGGTCGAGGCGACGAGGAGCGTGTGGTGGAACTGTCCGCCGACCTGATCGGTACCGGCCTCCAGAGCGGTGATTCGGTGATGCTCGACCCTCGTTCCGCTCTCCTTCTGGAACGACTTCCGCGACCGGGAGCCGAGCAGCTCGTCCTGGAAGAGGTTCCGAACGTCACATACGAGGACATCGGCGGTCTGGATGGCCAGATCGAGAAGATCATCGACGCTGTCGAACTGCCGTTCCTGCACCGGGAGCTTTTCGCCGAATACGACCTGCCGGCGCCCAAGGGGATCCTTCTCTACGGCCCTCCCGGGTGTGGCAAGACGCTGATCGCCAAGGCGGTTGCCAACTCGCTCGCAGCCAAGGTCGCCGAGGTTTCCGGTGATCTCGAGGGGCGTAGCTATTTCCTCAACATCAAGGGCCCGGAACTGCTCAACAAGTACGTGGGCGAGACGGAACGTCAGATTCGCGAGGTGTTCCAGCGGGCGAGGGAGAAGTCCGAGCAGGGTTGGCCGGTGATCATCTTCTTCGATGAGATGGAGTCGCTCTTCCGGACCCGCGGCACCGGCATCAGCTCCGATATCGAATCCACGATCGTGCCGCAGCTACTGGCAGAGATCGATGGCGTCGAGACCCTCCGGAACGTCATCGTGATCGGGGCCTCCAACAGGGAAGACCTCATCGATCCCGCGATCCTGCGGCCCGGACGGCTGGATGTGAAGATCAAGATCGAGCGTCCGGACGCCGTTGCCGCCGCCCACATCTTCGGCCGTTACCTGGTGGGCGATCTGCCGATTGATGAGGAGGCCATCAAGACCATCGGCGGAGGGGACCGTCACAAGGCGGCGCTGGCCATGATCGACGATGCCGTAGCCGAGATGTATTCGGACGAGGACCGAAACAGGTTCCTCGAGGTGACCTACCAGAACGGCGACAAGGAGGTCCTCTACTTCCGGGACTTCTCCTCGGGTGCCATGGTGGAGAACATCGTTCGGAGGGCCAAGAAGCTGGCCATCAAGCGGGAGCTGGCCGGTGGTCCGAAAGGCCTTCGGTCCGCGGACGTGGTCCAGTCTGTGCGCCAGGAGTTCACAGAGCACGAGGACCTTCCCAATACGACCAATCCTGACGACTGGGCCCGGATCTCGGGCAAGAAGGGCGAACGGATCGTCTACGTCCGGACACTCGTGACGCACCATGAGGACGAGTCAGGTGGTCGGACCATCGAAGGCGTGGGAACGGGCCAGTACCTCTGATCCATCTGGTCGGGGACTATTCCGGTCCCGACGACACCTCAGGGCCTGGAAGTAGGGTCCGGTCATGGCTGTCCCCAAGACACTGGGTATCGAGACCGAATACGGGATAGTCCACCGTGGGGTTCCAGACCCGAACCCGATCAGCGCCTCATCGCTGCTGATCAACGCCTACCTCAGCCGACGTACCGACCCCGGTGGGGGCCCAGGTGCGCCCAGAGTCGGGTGGGATTTCGTCGACGAGTCGCCGGCTGTGGACTTGCGGGGCTTCACCGCCCCCGATGCCATGGCCCCGGATATCGAGACCCATCTGGTCAATGCCGTCCTGACAAACGGTGCGCGCTACTACGTGGATCACGCCCACCCGGAACTCTCCACGCCGGAATGTGCCGACGCTCTCTCGATCGTCCTCCAGGATCGGGCCGCCGACCTCATCCTGATCGAGTCGATGGCAGCCGCCAACGAGTTCCTGCCCGAGGGTCAGGAACTCGTTGTCTACAAGAACAACTCCGACGGCAAGGGCAACAGCTACGGCTGTCATGAGAACTACCTCATGGACCGGGCCACCCCGTTCGCGCGGATCGTCCAGCACGCCACCACCCACTTCGTGACACGTCAGGTGTTCACCGGAGCCGGCAAGGTGGGCTGTGAGCTGCCTTACCGGGACCGCAGCCACATTGAGTTCCAGCTGACCCAGCGCGCCGACTTCTTCGAGGAGGAGGTGGGTCTCGAGACGACCCTGAAGCGGCCCATCATCAACACCCGGGATGAGCCTCATGCCGATCCACTCCGGTACAGGCGGCTGCACGTCATCGTGGGCGACGCCAACCTCTGCGAGGTGGCGACCTTCCTGAAGGTGGGCACCACGGCGATCATCCTTGCGATGGTGGAGGACGACATGCTCGACCCGACATTGGCGCTGGCCGATCCGGTCCGCGCGCTCCAGGCCGTGTCCTGGGACCTCAGCCTCTCGAAGCCGTTGACCCTCATGGATGGTCGCTCGGCGACCGCCCTGGAGATCCAGTGGAGGCTTCTGGAAGCCGCGGGGAGGTACCTGGACCAGCGGGGTACCGAGGCAGTCGGTGGTTCGGTCGCAGACGACGTCGTGACACGTTGGGAACAGGTTCTGACAAGCCTCGAACGGGACCCGACCGAGCTGGTCGGCCAGGTGGACTGGGTCACGAAGCATCACGTGGTGGAGGGGTTCAAGAATCGGCACGACCTGGCCGCCAGCGACCTGAGGCTCGCCGCCCTGGACCTCCAGTACCACGATCTCCGCCCGGAACGTTCGCTGTTCGCCCGCATGGGAGCTGAGACCCTTGTGGATCCTGACGATGTCGTCCGGGCCACCGGGTATCCACCGACAGATACCAGGGCCTTCTTCCGTGGCCGTTGCCTGGCGCTGTGGCCCGACCGGATAGTGGCAGCCAACTGGGATTCGATGGTCTTCGACGCCGGAGGCGAGTCGCTGCGCCGTGTGCCGATGATGGAACCCTCCCGCGGCACGCAGGAGCACGTCGGTACGCTTCTCGAGACCTGCGGGTCTGTCGAGGAACTCCTCGAACGGTTGTCGGCATGAATCCGGATGGAGACGAACATGGCTGAGCGAGAGCAACGCGAGAGGGTCGGATCGGACCGCTCCACGGAGGAGACAGCTGCGGCTGACGAAACAGTCAGCCCTGCTTCCACGGAGCGCAGTGACCGGCTGAAGAACGAGTTGGACGATCTCCTCGACGAGATCGACGAGGTCCTGGAGACCAACGCCGAGGAGTTTGTGAAGAGCTACATCCAGAAGGGTGGCGAGTAGCCCATCTGTGGCGGCGGGTTAGCCTCCGGCACGTGACGCTTCCCATCTTCATTCCCGGCAATGACCCGGGTCCCGACTTCCTCGGACTCCTGGACAGGCTGGGTGTCGGGCCCTTCGATTCGGCCGTTCCCGTCGATGCAGCCCAGATCACCCACGGCACCACGGTGCTGGCGATCCGCTACTCCGATGGCGTGCTCATGGCAGGAGATCGTCGGGCCACCAGCGGCCATCTGATCAGCCACAGGTCCATCCAGAAGGTGTTTCCGGCTGACAGCTACTCCGGCGTCGCCATTGCCGGTGCCGCCGGTCCTGCCATGGAAATGGTCCGACTCTTCCAACTCCAGTTGGAGCACTACGAGAAGGTGGAGGGCAGTGCCCTGACGCTCGACGGCAAGGCCAACCAGCTCAGCCAGATGCTCCGGAACCACCTCCCGGCCGCCATGCAGGGGCTGGCGGTGGTTCCCCTCTTCGCAGGATTCGACTCCCGCACCGGTGAGGGCAGGCTGTTCCAGTTCGATGTGACCGGCGGCAGGTACGAGGAGAGGGACTTCGCCGCCATCGGTTCCGGTGGCCTCCATGCCTCCACGGTCGTGAAGCTCCGGCACAGCGATGGCATCGGGCCGGACGAGGCAATCGACATAGCGATCGAGGCGATAATCCAGGCAGCGGACGAGGACATCGCCACTGGCGGGCCCGATCTTGTGCGTGGGATCTATCCGGTGGTCGCCCTCATCACCGTGGACGGTTATGAACGGTTGGACGACGACGACGTGGCTGCCCGTACGGCCACGCTGCTGGAACGCACGCGGGGTGCATCGTGAGCATGCCGATGTACGTCTCGCCCGAGCAGATGATGAAGGACAAGGCCGACTACGCCCGCAAGGGCATTGCCAGGGGCAGGGCGGCCATCGGGTGCACGTACGCCGATGGTGTGCTGCTCTGTGCCGAGAACCCCTCCAACACCCTTCGCAAGGTCAGCGAGATCTACGACCGGATCGGGTTCGTGGGGGTGGGTCGCTACAACGAGTTCGACCAGCTCCGAATCGCCGGGGTTCGCCACGCCGACTTCAAGGGCTACTCCTTCAGCCGGGAGGACGTGAATGCGAGGTCTCTGGCGAACCAGTACGCGCAGGCCCTCGGACACAATTTCACCCATGAGATGAAGCCCCTGGAGGTGGAGATGCTTGTCGCCGAGATGAGCCTGGAAAACGGCGGGGACCAGTTGTTCCACCTCCTCTACGACGGCACGGTGATGGACACCACCTCGTTCGTCGTGATCGGTGGCGCGGCCGACGCCATACGCGAACGCATTGAGGGAACCTGGTCGCGGGAGGCCGATCTGGGCTCCGCACTCGGTTCGGCGGTGGGTGCCCTCGCCGGCCCGGATCGCCAGCTGGCCGGCGACGACCTCGAGGTGGCTGTACTGGCACGCCAGAATGGCCGTAGGGCATTTCGCCGGATCGAGGGCGACGAGCTTGATGGGCTTCTGGCCTGATCATGGGCCACGGGATCGTGGCGGCCGAACGCCTCCGTCGATGAGGCGCTGAGGATGCAACGCCGGATCTACGGACTCGAGAACGAATACGGGATCACGTGCACCGTGGACGGGGCACGTCGTCTCAGCCCGGACGAGGTGGCCCGGTACCTGTTCCGGCGTGTGGTGTCATGGGGTCGTAGTTCGAACGTGTTCCTGGTGAACGGAGCACGCCTCTACCTGGACGTCGGGTCCCATCCGGAATACGCAACACCGGAGTGCGATTCCGTGGCCGACGTGATCACCCATGACAAGGCTGGGGAACGGATCCTCGAGCAGCTCGCCGTGAGCGCCGAGGACCGGCTGCGGGAGGAGGGGATCGGCGGTGATGTCTTCCTCTTCAAGAACAACACCGACTCGGCCAACAATTCGTACGGCTGCCACGAGAACTACATGATGGTCCGCAACGATGACCTCTCCTGCTACGACGAGATCCTGATTCCATTCCTTGTGAGCCGTCAGATCTGGGCGGGGGCGGGAAAGATCTTCGAGAACCCACGGGGCGGAGCCAGCTTCTGTATCAGCCAACGGGCCGCCCATATCTGGGAAGGCGTATCCAGCGCCACGACACGCTCAAGGCCGATCATCAACTCACGCGATGAGCCACATGCCGATGCCGAGCGTTACCGGCGCCTCCACGTGATCGTCGGGGACTCCAACATGAGCGAGTACGCCGGCTTCCTGAAGGTGGGGGCCTGCGGCTTCATCCTGAGGATGATCGAGGAGTCCAGCGTCCTCTTCGGCGACCTGACCCTGGAGAACCCGACCCGGGCGATCCGTGAGATCAGCAACGACCTGACCTGTCGGAGGACCGTCCGTCTGGCCAACGGTCGCGAGATGAGCGCGCTTGACATCCAGAGGGAGTTCCTGGACCGGGCTCTGCGTTTCGCCGCCAAGCGCGATACGACCCCGGAGGAGGACAAGATCCTGGCAATGTGGGAACACTGTCTGGATGGGATCGAGCGTGACCCCCTCAGCCTCCATCGCGAGTGTGACTGGGTGGCCAAGTACCGCATGGTGGAGGCGTACAGGGAGAGGCACGGATTGGCCCTCTCGGATCCGAAGGTCCTGCTCCTGGACCTCCAGTACCACGACGTGAACAGGCGTCGGAGCCTCTTCTACCTGATGCAGGACCGGGGCATGATGGAACGCACCACCACGGATGCGGCGATCGCCGCTGCGGTGGACGAGGCGCCGTCCACAACGAGGGCCAAGCTGCGGGGCGACTTCATCCGTCGGGCCAAGGAACGCCGCCGGGACTTTACGGTGGACTGGGTCCATCTCAAGCTGAACGACCAGGCCCAACGCACGGTCCTGTGCAAGGACCCCTTCCGGTACGAGGACGAACGCGTCCAGAAGCTCATCGATTCGCTCTGAGGCCCGTGACCGTTCCCGGGTCCAACATAGAGTTCCGCCATGGCGGCGATGAAGAAGTTGGAGCGACTCCTGGATCTTGTCGCCCTGCTGCTTGAGACGGAGAGACCTCTCACGCGCCACGAGATTCGCGATGCCCTGCCGCCAGGTGCGTATGCGGACGACGATGAATCCTTCCGGAGGACCTTCGAGCGCGACAAGAAGGATCTGCGCGGCCTCGGCCTGCCGATCGTGTGGGAGGCGGTTGCGGGCTGGGAGGCATCGGGTTCCGGCTATCGGATCCACCGATCGGAAGTGGAGGCTGACCTGCCGGTATTCGAGCCCGAAGAGCTCGCCAGCCT
>Ga0209554_1000878_pt1 | contig 24384 bp, 19 predicted proteins | sample MarorgKNORR_S2LV_5_FD_188221 | JGI IMG/M metagenome (GOLD analysis project Ga0209554, IMG submission 188221) | Marine microbial communities from the Southern Atlantic Ocean, analyzing organic carbon cycling - Bottom_A/KNORR_S2/LV (SPAdes) (version 2) | ecosystem: Environmental > Aquatic > Marine... | reverse complement strand
CCGCGAGAATCGAGACATGGGCGGCGCCCCGATCAGGGGCAGGGGGGTCCGCCCCGGAGCAGCCCGCCAGCGCGCCCGCGAAGAGGCCAGCGAGCGCGGCCACGCTCCGGGGTTGGGGCATGAATCGCGGCCAGTTCACGGGCCGAAATTCCGGCGGGCGCGGACGAGCGCCGCGGCGGCGCCGACAGCAAAGAGCCCCGTCGTTCCCCACACCACCGCCCACGGCGGCAGCCAGCCGCGCTCGGAGAGGAGCCCCCCGAAGGAGAGCGCCGCGTAGTAGCCGAAGGCCAGGGCCACGCCGAGGAGCATCGCGCCCGAGCGCGACGTGCGGCGACCGGAGGCGCCGAGGGCCACTGCCAGAACCGCGAAGATCAGCGGCGCCACGGGCAGCGCGAGGCGGCGTTGCGCTTCGATGGCGTAGCGACTCGGATCCTTTTCATCGAGATCCCAAAGGGCTTCGCCCCGCGCGGCGCGTGCGCGGACGTCTTCGAGTTCAGTGAGGCTCATCTGTTTCGGGCGGCCCGGGGCCCGGAGGTGCGCGATGTCGATCTCGTAGTCGAGGTGCTCGAAGGCGATGCGCCGGGTGCGTCCCGAACGCCAGTCCCCTGCGTCGATGTGCACGTCGCCGCGGTCGAGTTCGATGCGCAGCATGTCGCGTTCGGAGTCGAAATGGAAGGCACCGCGGTCGGCAAAGATCACGTAGCCAAGATCGTCCTCGGCGTCGCTCGCAATCATCACGCCGCGCAGGACATTGTCGCGGAAGCGCTCCTCGACGTAGACCACGCGGTCGTTGAAACGCAGAAAACGCCCCGGTTCGAGGATATTGCTGCGGGCGGTCACGTTCATCAGCAAGCTGCGCATGTCGCGCCTCGCTACGTGTTCGGCGTCGATCACGAGCCAGGCGGTGGCGGCGGCTACGAGCGTGCCCACACTAAGGGTGGCCGAGAGCAGCACTCCGATCCCCACCCCGCAAGATTGCATGGCCAGGAGCTCCGCGTCGGATTTCATTCGGCGCACGGCAAAGAGAGAGCCGAGCAGAAACGCAATCGGCAGGGCGTAGGCCATGAATATCACGGCAATCGAGCGCAGTGCCAGCATCCACTCGTTCCAGCGGAAGCCGACCCGAACCAGGGGTTCGAGTTGCCGCAGCGCGTTCTGGCTGAGCAGGATCAGCAGGATTCCGGCGAAGGCGATCACCGAGTAGAGGGCGATCTCGCGAATGACCGATCGCGTAAGCGTTCCGAACCAGGGCAGAAGTCGCATGATCAGGGGGGCCTGGCTCCAAGGAGGGGGGAGTGCGGACGAGGATACGATCTCGCACGGGCAGCGGCAAAGACCTGCCCGCTGACCTGCGCCCACGGTATCTTCGCGCACGTGAACAGCCAGAGTCGTAGTGTTCGCGAGTTGCTCCGAGGCGAAGGCCGGGGGACCGAGGTGTCCGCGCAGGGTTGGCTGCGGACGGTCCGTCATTCGAAGAGCGTTTCGTTCCTGGCCCTCAACGACGGTTCGTGCCTCGGCGACCTGCAGGTGGTCGTCGCGCCAGAGCGTATGGGCAGTGGGTCTGCGCTGCAGGGCCTCGCGACCGGGGCCGCGGTTCGCGTATGCGGCGAGCTCGCCTTGTCGCCGGGAAAGGGCCAACGCTTCGAGTTGCAGGCGACCTCGATCGAAGTCGTTGGCGGCGTAGACGACGACTATCCGCTGCAGAAGAAGCGCCACAGCTTCGAATACCTGCGCACCATTGCCCATCTGCGCCCCCGCACGAACACCCACGGCGCCGTGCTGCGCGTGCGCAATGCCGCCAGCCGGGCGATCCACGCCTTCTTTCAGGAGCGCGGTTTCCTGCAACTGCACTCGCCGATCATCACCTCCTCGGACGCCGAGGGGGCCGGCGATCTCTTTCGCGTCACCACCCTTCCCCTGCACGACCCGCCGCGCACTGTGGAGGGCGCTGTCGACGACGCGAAGGATTTTTTTGGTCGCGCGACCTACCTGACGGTGTCCGGCCAGCTCGAGGCCGAGATCGGAGCCCTCGCACTCTCGAAGGTCTACACCTTCGGCCCCACTTTTCGCGCGGAGAACTCGAACACCAGTCGGCATCTCGCCGAGTTCTGGATGGTCGAGCCCGAGGTGGCCTTCTGCGACCTCAAAGGTCTCGGGGAGTTGGTGGAGTCGTTCTTGAAGGAGGTCCTTCGGGCGATTCGCGAGGATTGCGCCGAGGATCTCGCCTTCTTCGACGCTCGCATCGACGACAGCGTGCTCTCGAGCCTCGAGTTCGTGATCGAGACTCCCTTCGAGCGCATGACCTACAGCGATGCGATCGAACGCCTGAAGGCTTCCGGGAGGGCCTTCGAGTTTCCGGTGGAATGGGGCGTCGACCTGCAGAGCGAGCACGAGCGCTGGTTGACCGAAGAGCACGTGAAGCGACCGGTGGTACTGACGGACTACCCGAAGGCCATCAAGGCCTTCTACATGTACGCCAACGACGACGACCGGACCGTCGCGGCCCTCGACGTGCTGGTGCCGCGTATCGGCGAGATCGTCGGAGGTTCCCAGCGCGAGCATCGTTTCGATGTGCTGAAGCAGCGCATCGCCCGGGCTGGGCTGCCTCCCGAGGAGTACGACTGGTACCTCGACCTGCGGCGCTTCGGGTCGGTGCCACACGCGGGTTTTGGTCTGGGCTTTGAACGCCTGGTGCAGTACGTGACCGGCATGGCGAATATCCGCGACGTGATCCCGTTTCCCCGGGTCCCAGGGAGTGCCACCTTCTAGGTTCTGCGCCGGCAAGCCCGCGCGCGATGGGAGAAACCGCCATGGGGCTCGAGATTCGTCGTTTCCGCGCTGCAGAGATGGAGCAGGGTTGGGAGCTCGACTGCCAGGTCTTCGCCAGTGCGCCCGAATCGAAGGAGCGCTTTCTGCAGCTCGCCGACCCCGACCGCGTCTACGGGGCTTTCGATGCGGGGCGCGCGGTGGCGTTGCTCGGCGTGCTCCCCTTCGTCCAGAACTTCGGTGGCCGATGGCTGGCGAGCGGCGGCATTTCGTCGGTGGCCGTGGCGCCGGAATTTCGGGGCCAGGGCCTGGCGTCGCGCCTGCTCGGCGCGGCACTCGTCGGCATGCGCGAGGGAGGCGACGTCGTTTCGCCGCTCTTTCCCGCGAACCTGCGGCTCTACCGCCAGGCGGGCTGGGAACTCGCGGGTTGTTACGCGATCCGAAAGATCGGCGCGCGGGACCTGCTGCATCTCGAACGGCCGGCAGCCGGTGAAGTGCGCCGGGCTCGGCGGGAAGACTGCGCGGCGATCCGCGCCGCTTACCGACGCTTTGCAGAAAAGGTCCCGGGGACGATCGACGGAGAGAAGCGCTGGTGGACGCTCGAGAATCACTTCGATCGCTTCTACACCTACGTCGCGGTGGATGCGGAGGGCGAGGTTCGCGGGGCGTTGGTCTACGACAACATCCGGCAAGCGCGCGGCGGCGCCTTTCCGATCCACGTCCATCAGATCTTCGCCGAGACCCGCGCCGCGAGCCTGGCCCTTTGGTGGGTGCTCGGGACCTCTTCTTCCCAGTCGGACTGGGTCTACTACCCGGCGCCGCTGGAAGATCCGCTGGCGCTGCTGCTTCCCGAGCCCCGCCAGAAAGTCCTGTGGGACATGCGCTGGATGTTGCGGTTGGTGGATGTCGAAGCGGCCATCTTGGGGCGCGGGTTTCCGGCAGGGGTCGAAGCCACCGTAAACTTCGCGCTCGACGACCCGGAACTCCCGGAGAATGCCGGCGCCTTTCGTCTCCGCGTTGAAGGGGGAGCCGGGCGGCTCGAACGCATCGACGGCGCGCGCCTGCGAATGGGGATCGGCGCCTTTTCTTCGTGGTTCAGCGGATGGGGGACCAGCGCAAGCCTCGAGCGCGCCGGTCTCATCGCCGATGCCGGCCACGAGGGGGCACTCCTCGATGCGTGTTTCGCCGGCCCGACGCCGTGGATGATGGAGGAGTTCTAGATCCGCGCCGCGGGGAGGGGGGGGCGCTACCACCGCGAAAACGGGGACGTTGTTTACTTTTCGGCGACGTGAGTGGAGAGCGCCGCACTCGGTACAGCGAAAAGTAAACAAGTAGACAACGTCCCCGTTTTCGTTTTCGCGGTTCCGGGTCTTCTTCAGCGGCGCGCCAGAGGCGTGGCTCAGCGGGCGGCGATGATCTCGGCGGCGCGCTCGACTTCCTCGATGTCGGCGGTTGCCGGCACCAGGAACACCTCGTCACACCCGGCTTCCTCCATCGCGTCGAGTCCCTCCAGAACGGCGTCCGGCGAAGCACGGTCCATCAGCGAGGCGATCATGCGCGCCGCATCGTCGCCCACGCCGCGCACGTATTCGAAGACGTATTCCTGGAGCCGCGTCGCGGCGTCGTCCGCCAGCGAGTACCAGAAACCGCCGACCTGCCGCGGGCGGGTTTCGCGTCCCGCTTTCTGCCAGGCAGCCACGCTGCGATCGAAGTGGCCCTTCATCTCGTCGCGGTTGGCATTCCCCGACCAGGCGTAGACGCCGTCGGCCCAGCGCGCCGCCCGGGCCAGGGGCTTCGCGGCCATCGAGCCCGCGAGAATCGGCGGCCCACCGGGCTGCACCGGCAGCGGCCCGACGGCGGGAGCGCCCTCGAAACCCGGTTCGCCGCGCCAGACACGTCGCAACGTCGCCACCTGTTCGTCCATCCGCGCATGGCGGCGCTCGAAGGGAGCCCCCACGGCGAGGTAATCGGCTTCGCGTCCGCCCACCCCGACGGTGACGCTGACGCGTCCACCGGAGAAGATGTCGAGGGTGGCGATCGCCTTCGCGGCCCAGACCGCGGAGTGGAGCGGCAACACGTAGAGCGACGGCACGATCCGGACTCGCTCGGTGAGGACCGCCGCCGCGGCGAGCAGCGAGGTCATCTCACGGCTCTCGCCGATGATGCGCTCGCCCGAGGCGAGGCTCGAAAAAGGGCCCGCGTCCACACGCCGGCACCAATCGATCAGCCGCGAACGGTCGAGTTCCGGCTCGGCGTAGGGAAGACAGATTCCGACCTGCATTCGTTTCTCCTGAAAAGTTCAGCGTGCGAAGAGGGGGCTCGACCAGGCCGTGCCGCCGTCCTCCTGGAGCGCGCGTACGTAGAGATGTTCGCCCACTTCGAGGCGCGGGATATCGGCCGCGTGCGACCATTCGCGTTCGCCCTCGAGGATGAAGGATTCGACGATGTCTGCACCGCGGATCACGTCGACCTGACGCAGGGGGCCCTCGCCCGCGACCCGTATCTCGAGGTATTGGCTCGGGGTGGCGTCGGCGGAGGGATCCGCCCGCAAGACACTGCCCATCGGCTCGCCATCGAGATGCACACGCAAGAAGATGCGCGGGCCGTTGGTGGCGTAGACGCGCCGGGCGCGAATCGCTTCGGCGATGGCCTCGCGCGTGTTCGATTCGGCGAGCACCGCCGCCAGGCCGCCTTCGCCGGACGGCGTCGACAGTTGCGCCAGGCCGGGGTGTCCGTCGTGGCTGTCGCCGCTGCCGATGAACCCGAGGGTGAAGCCCTTCTCGACGAGGATCTCGCGAACGAAATTTCCGAAGACCGGTTTATAGATCCGGCCGGGCGAATCTGGGGCCTCGCTGCTGCCGTGGATCGAAACGATCTCGGTAACGGGCTCGAATTCGGGATCGGGCGCGTAGTTCCAGTTGGTGGCGACCGGACCGCCCGCCGAGTGGTGAGCAAAGGTGAGAGCGGGTTGCCCGCGCAAGGCACTCCAAAGTTCGGTGGGCGTCTGGATGTCGGGGTCCATCGAACTCAGGATCGGGCCGTCGTCCGCGAAGTAGAGGACGTGGCGGTGACCGTGAAGCCAGCTGGTCCACTCGAAGCCGAGAATGGAAACGAAGTCTCCCGGGTCGTGCGCGGCGTGGGTGGCTTTTCGAATCGCTTCCCACATTTCCGGGTGGTCGTCGAGAAAGCGCATCCCCCAGTGGTCGTGATCGGTGAGCGCGGCGAAGTCGAGGCCGGCGATGTCGCGTGCGTAGTCGTAGTAGTCCGAAGGCGTGCCGCTTCCGTCCGAGAGATTCGAATGCCCGTGCAGGTCGCCCCAGAACTGCCGCGCAACACCGCTGCGAACGATCAGCGGGTTGCTCTCTGCAAGCAGCGGCTGGCGACCGGCTTCCGTTGCCGCGCGCACGCGGTAGAGGCCCGGTTTTTCGACGCGGGCGGTCACCCGCGCGCGTCCGCGACTCGTCGCATCGAAGCGGACGCTCTTTGGTAGCGACAGTCCCGGGCGCGATGCGGCCAGGCTCACCGTGCCCTCGAAGGTCACGCCGGCGTTGCCGAGCACGTCCACCACGGCGATGGTGAAATCGACGGTTTCGCCGGGTTCGGCAGTAGATGGGCCCGAGAGCACGAGGCGCGCCGCCGGGCCTGGGAGAACCTCGATCGAGGGCGGGGCCTCGATCACCTTGCGCACGCCATCGCCATCGCCGTCCACCGCCAGCCAGATCTTCGAGCCGCGCTCGGCGAAGCGATCGACGCGTGCCCCGGCGGCCCCGGCACCGTATTCGACGAGGATGCGTTCGCCGGCCTTTAGCGGGCGACCCCCGATGCGCGCAGCCACGAGGTCGGTGCCGACGTTGAACGTCTCGAGTTCGATCCCCTCGGCATCGGTCGAGAAGCGCGCGTAGCCCGGGCCGTCGGGGAAGCGCGACTGCGGCGGATCCCAACCCCAGAAGGGGGAGGGCTGCAGGTAGAGGGCGCCTCCCTCGGCAATGCCCAGGGGCCCCGCCTCGTACTCGATTGCGAAGTGGTGGGCGCTCCCGGCGAGCAGGCGCGGCGTTCCCGAGGGCGCCTCGGGTGTCAGCAACCGGGCCAGGCCGCCCCCGTCCGAGGGATGTCGCGGCTCGAGTTGATCGTTTCGGATCAACTCGAAGGACTCGATCTGGGCGTCGGGCGAGAGGCCGAGACCGCGATCAAAGCGCGTGGCGGGTGCTGCCTCGGCGTCCGCTGCGGTTTCGCCAGGTGCAGCCGCAGGCGCGCACTCGGAATCTCCGCAACCCGCAAGGCCCGCAAGGCCCAGAGCCAGGGCGACGGCGTGGACGAACCCCGCCCTGCATCGAAGTTTCTTCCGGGGTCGCTTGCGGCCAGCCATGGCGTGGAGGTAGCACAGGCACCGCCGTGCAAATCAGCGCAGCCGATGTAGCACGAAGGGTTCGATTCGCCTGGCTTCGAAGGCTTCGTAGAAGTTCGGATCCGGGCGACTTCCGCCGTGTCTCGCACGCGGCGTATCGAGATAGATGGAGTCGTAAAGCAGCGCGACCTTTGGGGGGATCGCAAGGCGTAGCCTCGGCGAGATGCTCGAAGCCGACGCCTCGAGGATCCACTCGGGCGGGGGGACGGGAACGCCCTTGTGGAGGCGCGCGTCCACCACTTCGACGTCGCTGTAGAAGGCGAGCGGAAACTCGGGATCGGGCACCCAGAGGCGGTCGCCCGGAGTGACTTCGCCCGCGAGGTATTCGCTGACCGCGTCGAGGCGGGTCCGGTAGTCGTGGGGAATCGATTGGAGGAAGTCGAGGTAGGGAACGCCCACGACGCGCAGCGACGCATGCTCGAGGGTCCAGCCGTTCGCGAGGATGAGTGCCAACACGACGACGGCGCGGAGCCCCTTCGAGGGCAGGAAGCGGCCGAGGTACGCCGCGGCCAGCAGGAGTATCGCGGGGATGATGGGGATGAGATAGCGGAAGAAGCGGAATGGACTGGCGGCGTAGACGACCAGGCCGAGCAGCAGCAGCGACCACGCGAAAAACTCGAGGGCGCGAGCGCTTTCGGTGGGAGCGTGGGGTGTTGCCTGCCCCCGCAGCGCGTGGACCGGGCGCAGCAGCAGGGGAAGCGCGAGGACGACCGCCGGGATCACGTGCAGTTGGGTCTGGCGCAGGTAGTAGAGCGCTCGCTCGAGCGCGCCTTCGCTGCCAATGAGGGTCCCCTGCGCTGCCGGATTGGCGTAGATTAGCCAGGGCAGCGCCAGCGCGAAGGCGCCGGCGGCGCTGAGCCCCAGCCAGCCGAGAGAGCCCGCGCGGCCGCGGGCCCGCCAGAGTCCGAAGACTGCGACCGCAGCGGCCGGGGCAACGGCCAGCAGGTAGTTGGAGTAGAACAGGATCGCGAGGGGCAACGCCGTGTGGACGGCGGCACGCACGCCGGGTGCCTCGCAGGCGCGGGCGATCCCGTGAAACAGCCAGCACACCGCAAAGAGTGAAAGCGCGTAGTAGCGCGCCTGCCGCGCGTGGAGCAGGAGTGGGACCGAAGTTGCGAGCAGGGAGAGGAGAACGAGGGGCACGCTGTGCTTGCGATAGGCGCGCCAGGTAATGCGCGTGAGCAGCGCCATCGACCCCAGTGCGAGCAGTGCAAAGGGCAGGCGTGCCGCGGTGGTGCTCGGGCCCAGCAGCGCAAAGGAGCCCGCCGTCACGTACTCGTCGAGCCACGGCGACCAGGTCCATAGCCCGTCGGCGTTCGCATCGCGCCCATTCGGAAGGTTGGCAATGCGGTGGTGGCCATCCAGAACGCGCGGTACGCCGTGGTGCGTGATGCTGATGGCGAGGAGTGCGGTCTCGGCCTCGTCGCCCCAGAGCTTCCGCCCGTCGAGGTTGGCGAGACTGCCGAAGGCAGCGAGGGCAAAGAGGGCGGCGTAGGCCGCGCGAAGCCAATTGCGCGGACTCACCGTGGCGCTTGGCTCCGGCCGACGCGCTGCGCCAATGCGGTCTGGTTCCATTCGAGCCACGCGCAGAGGGCAGGGCGGGTCTGCCTCGGGTCGAGAAGATCCTGCACGCCGAGTGCCTCGGCCCGGGGAAACGGGCTGCGCTTTGCAGCGAAGCGTTCCTCGAGTTCGCTGCGCAGTGCGTCGGGATCGTCGGCGGCTGCGATCTCCCGGCGGAAGGCCACGGCGACGCCGCCTTCGATCGGCAGCGCACCGCCCTCGGCGGACGGCCAACTAAAGACCGTGGCCTCGGGGCCGAAGTGAGCGGCAGCGGCCACGCCGTAGGACTTGCGCACGATCACCGATGCCCAGGGAACCGTCGATTCCATCGCCGCGACGATCGTGTCGACGCCGTAGCGGATCGTTGCCGCGGCCTCGGCGGCGCTGCCGATCGAGAACCCGGGCTCGTCGACGAAGCACACGACGGGAAGGTGAAAGGTCTCGCAGAGTTTCAGGAAGCGGCTGACCTTCTGGGCGCCGGTAGCGTCCATCGAGCCGGCATAGAATCGCGGGTCGTTCGCCCAGACTCCCACCGGGTGCCCATCGAGGCGCGCCAGTGCGGTGATCTGCGAGCGTCCATAGCCCGCGGTCATCTCGAAGAGGGAGCCCTGGTCGAGCACCGCGGCGACGAGTTTGCGGGCGTCGTAGATCTTGCGGCGGTCGCGCGGAATAATTTCGAGCAGCGCCTCTTCGCAGCGCTCGGGGTCGTCGTCACGCGGGTCCTGGCGCATCGGCAATGCGTCCACGTTGCCAGGGAGATAGGAGAGGAAGCGTCGGATCAGTTCGAAGACTTCCTCCTCGCTGTCGGCGGCGCAATCGACCACGCCGCTCCGCAGGTGCACCTTCGAACCGCCGAGTTCCTCCTTTGAGAGTTTCTCGCCGAGGGCGCGTTCGACCAGCGCGGGGCCGCCGACCATCACCTGGGAGGTCTCGCGCACCATGAGGGCGAGGTGCGACGCGGCCAGCCGCGCCGCCGGGAACCCCGCCACCGGGCCGACGGCGGCGGAAACCACCGGAACCGTCCGCAAGACGCGTGCGATCGATGCGAAACGGTGGGGCGCAAAGAAGGGATCGCCTGCCGGCGCCGCCGCCGCCTTGCCGCGCGATCCGGTGACACTTCCGCCCCCGCCCTCGAGAAAGCGCACCAGCGGAAGCCTTAGCCGGCATGCCAGTTCTTCGGAGTAGACACTCTTGCGAAGGCCGGCGGGCGAGGGCGAGCCACCGCGCTGAGTGAAATCTTCGCCGCCGATCACGCACGGGCGACCGTCGACGCGCGCCATCCCGAGGACGTAGTTTGCGGGGGTAAAGCTCGTGAGTTTTCCGGCCTCGTCGCGCTCGGACGAACCCGCCTGCGGACCCTGCTCGTGAAAGGAGCCAGGGTCAACGAGGCTCTCGATGCGCTCACGAACGGTGAGGCGACCGTTCTGGTGCTGGCGTGTCACGGCTTCGGCGCCGCCCATGTCGAGGGCCAGCCGCCGGCGCTCCTCGATCTCGTCGACTTCGGGCTTCCAACTCACGCGCGGATTCTAGCCCCCAAGGCGGCGGGCGGGCGGAGCGGGCGAGCGGGGACGGTCCGCCCCGCCCTTCAGAAGAGCAGGATCTCGGTTTCGAGGGTGGGGAGATCGACCAGGCCGATGGCGTTGTGCCCCTTCAGGTGTCCCGCGCACTCGCCGGGGTTGAAGACCAGACGTCCGCCCGTGCGCACCTCGCTTCGCAGGTGGGTGTGGCCGTGCAGGGCGATGTCCCAGTCCGCGTCGCCCTGCGACTCGAGGTCGCGCGGGTCGTGGACCACGACCAGTTGGCGATCCGCCCAGGAGAGGCGCAGGGGCGCCTCTGCGAAGTGCATCCCGAAGCGCCGGGCGGCTTCGTCGAGGGACGCGCGTTCGACGTCGTTGTTGCCGTAGACCCCGAAGAGCGGAGCTTCGAGCCCGGCTAGCACTTCGAGGGTTTTGGCCGTCGTGATGTCCCCGGTGTGCACGACGCGATCCACCCCAGCCTCGTTCAGCAGGGCGACGATCCGCGTCACGTTGGGGAGGCGATTGTGGGTATCGCTGATGACTCCAATTCGCACCGCGGGAAGATAGCGGCGCCGAGCTATCGTCTGTCATCGCCCCACGGAGGTTTCCATGTCCGATGCACCGGTACTCACGTCGCTCGAAGATGGCGTTTTCACCGTCACCTTGAACCGCCCCGAGCAATTGAACGCGATGGATTTACCAATGGCGCTCGGCCTGCTCGAAGCCATCGACGAGGCCGACCGCAACGACGCCATTCGTGTCGTGATCGTAACCGGTGCGGGTCGCGGCTTCTGCGCGGGCGCGGATCTCGCCGCCGGCGGCAAGACTTTCGACGCGGGCGAAGGCGGCGATGGGCCAGCGAAGTTGCAGCGCGATGGCGGCGGCTTGATCACGCTGCGTCTCTTTGACTGCAAAAAACTCGTGATCGCTGCGATCAACGGCCCCGCTGTCGGGATCGGCGCCACCATGACACTGCCGATGGACATTCGACTCGCCAGCACGAAGGCGCGCATGGGTTTCGTCTTCACGCGCCGCGGGATCGTGCCGGAGGCCTGCAGCAGTTGGTTCCTGCCCCGGGTGGTGGGGATCTCCCAGGCGATCCGCTGGGTCTCCTCCGGGCGGGTCTTTCCGGCCGAGGAGGCGCTTGCGGGCGGCCTGGTCTCGGAAGTACTCGAGCCCGACGATCTCCTGGCGCGCGCCGTCGAGATCGCGCGCGAAGTCGTGGAGAACACCTCGGCGGTTTCGCTGGCACTCTCGCGCCAGATGCTGTGGAAGATGCTCGGTGCCGATCACCCGATGGAGGCGCATAAGATCGATTCGCGAGGGATCCAGTACATGGGCTCGACAGCGGATGCGCGCGAGGGGGTCGAGAGCTTTCTCGAAAAGCGCGCGCCGCATTTTGGTTTGAAGGTTTCGAGTGACCTGCCCGACTACTACCCGTGGTGGGACGAGCGTCGCTTCGAGTGACCGGTCTTGACCATCGACCCGTTAGGATCGCTGCATGATCGTCTGGACCCTGATCGCGATGATCGCAGCCTGGGCTGGCTTTCGGCTCTTTGGTGGCTACCCGGCTCCCGAAGCGTCGCTCGAAGTCCTGGCGCCGCGCGAGGCGGCGTTTCTCGACGCGGCCGCAGAGGCGATGTTTCCCGCCGTCGGTGTGCTTCCGATTTCGGGCCGCGAAGCCGAGCTGCCGCGTTATGTCGATCGCTGGTTGGTGTTGCTGCCGCCCCGGCAGAAGTTCCTGATCCGCGCGCTGCTGTTCCTCGTCGAGCAGGCGACCATTTTTTTCCCGGCACCCGGTCCATCGCTGCGCCGCTTTTCGTCTCTGAGCCCGCCAGCGCGCGAGGCCTGGTTGCGGGCCTGGGGCGAGAGTGGCCTGGGCCTGCGCAGGCTGGTCTTTACTTCGCTGCGCGCGGTGCTCACGATGGGTTATCTCGGGCACCCCGCGGTGCTGCGACACGTACACCTGGCCCCTCTCGAAATCAAAACCCCCATCGGCCCCAGCGAATGGCTTTACCCGCGGGCCGGCTACCCCCCGTCGAGCATCGAGTACAGCGAAGCCGATCGGACACCGCCGAGTGACGGCACGCCCCTCGATCTGCGCGGGCTGCTGCATCCCGACTACCGGGCGCCCGAAGCGTGAGCGTCGAGGCAGCCCCCGAAGCGGCGCCGGGCGCGGTCCACGTCTACGCCGAATACGATCGAGATATCCACGAAGAGACCGACGTCGTGGTGGTGGGCTCGGGGCCGAGCGGCTCGGTAGTGGCTTTCGAGATCGCGCAGGCCGGCCACCGGGTCGTGCTGCTCGAGGAAGGCCCGCCGCTTCGCGTCGAAGATTTCGAACTCGACGCCAGTCGTTCGATGGCGCGCACCATGCGCGAAGCCGGGCTGCGCGCGACCACCGGCAGCGTGATCTCGACGATGCAGGCGATCTGCCTCGGCGGTGGTTCGGTGGTCAACTCCGCCATCTGCCCGCGCCCGCCGGCCTTCGTCTTCGATCGTTGGAGCACGCGCTTTGACCTGGCCCAGACCACGCGTGCGGATCTCGAGCCGCACTTCGACGCGGTCGGAGAATTTCTCGGCATCGCACCCACGCCCGAGGCCGTGCAGGGGCAGCGGAACCTGCTTTTTCGGGACGGCTGCGAACGACTCGGGATTTCGAGCGAGCCGATTCCCCGGAACGTGCGCGGCTGCCGCGGCAGCGGCGAGTGTTTTACCGGCTGTCGCAGCCACGCAAAGCAGAGCATGGACATTTCCTACATCCCGGCGGCGATCGAATCGGGCGCACAGGTCTTCACCTCAGTGCAGGTCCAGAAGGTGCGCTCCAACGGGTCGCGTGTGGGGGGGGTCGAAGGACAGGTGGTCGAGCCCTTTACCGGCAGGCGCAGTCACCGCGTTCGCGTCGACGCACGCTACGTCGTGTTGGCGGCGGGCTGCATGGCCACACCGGTGTTGCTCCAACACAGCGGTTCCCTGGCGAACGCGTCGGGACAGGTGGGCCGAAATCTCCAATTTCATCCGGGCGTCGCCGTGGCGGGCATCTTTCCCGAGCCGATCAATCCGCAGTTCGGCGCGACCCAGGGCTACCACTCGCTTGCCTTCCTCGAAGAGGGCTTCAAACTCGAGACACTGTGGGCGCCGGCGCCGGTGCTCGCGGTGCGCACCCCCGGGTCCGGGGCCGAACTGCAGCAGCGTTTTGCAGAGATCTCGAAGCTGGCGGTCTGGGACGGGATCATCAGTGCAGACCACTCGCTGGGGAGTGTCAAAGCGCGCTGGCGCTCGCTCGATCCCGCGTTGCGCTGGAACCTCGATCCGCGCGACGTCAAGACAATGCTGCGCGCCCTCTATGTTCTCTCGGAGATTTTCTTCGCGGCGGGAGCGCAGAAGATCATGACCGGCGTGCGCGGGATGCCGGACGAGCTTTTCTCGCTCGAAGAAGCCGAGCCGCTTCGCAGCGAGGTCTTCCCGCCGAACGCGATGCTGACCGGCGGCAACCACGCCTTCTGCACGACGCGGATGCACGGCGACCCGAAGCAGGGTGTCGTCGACGAATTTGGGCGCTGCCACGATCTCGACAATCTCTACATCGCCGACACCGGGATCTTTCCCCAGTGCACCTCGGTGAACCCGATGTTCACAGGCATGGCGTTGGCGCGCCGCCAGGCACTCCAGCTCGTCGAGCGCCTCTGAGGTCTGTCGCCCCCAAGGGGGGGCTTCACCCGACGCCACGCTTCGCCGATAGACAGCTAGGACCGGTCTTCCGATCAGGAAGCGGCACTGTTTTTACGAGGGAGTCTTTCTTGCGCGTCGTCTGCACATCGGCCCTCCTGGCCTGCTTCGTCCTGGCCCCGCTCTCCGCGGATGCCGAGTCGTGGAACCGCTGCAAACGCATGACCCGCCAGATCGGCCACTTCTACGACGTGGTCGAACTCGCGCGCGAACGCGGGAACACCCAGTGGGAACTCGCCACGCGCCGGCATCTCTCCCACCTCGAATCGCGCCAACTGAGGCAGTGCCCGAAGTACCTCGCCCGGGCGAAGGAGGTTGCCGCACTCGCACAGCACGAGAAGAACGTCCAGGAAATGAAGAAGCTGATGCAGGTCGCTGCCGAGCTGGCGATGAAGTACTACACCGGCGGCCTCTACTAGCGCACAACGGCGCCAACGCGCGCTCTCGTGTTGTGTCGCCCATGCTAGGCTCCGCGGGATGGGAGCCCCTTCGGGCCCCGGAGTCAGGAGTCGATGCTCCGCGCAGCGTTCGCCCACGAGAGTGCCTCCCCCCGCGGCGAGGGGAGGGTGCCTTCGATGAAGCGCGCCAGCTTCCTGTTGCCGGTCGCAACGCTCGCGGCACTGCTGCTCGTCGCCGACTCGGCGAAGGCGCGTGATCGCGGAGCCGATGGCGAGTTTTCGAAGCGGACGTCGAGGCACTTCGTCCTCTATCAGGACGTCGACATCGATCGCACTTCGGGCTTTCGTGGCTCGCGCCGCTTCGAGCAGCAGACGCTCGAAGTGCTGGAGGCCGCGTATGACCAACTTGCCGAGAAGCTCGGTTTGCGACCGGAACGGCCCATCACCGTGGTCGTCTACGACCCTGGAGTCTTCGACGCGCGTTTCGGGGGGCTCTTCCGCTTTCCCGCGGCGGGCTTCTACGGCGATTCGATCCACCTGCGCGGCGACACCGTAGTGACCGACCGCCTGGTGGCGGTATTGCACCACGAGTTCGTTCACGCGGCGCTCCATGACGCGGCACCGACGCTCGTCGTCCCGGCGTGGCTGAACGAGGGCATCGCCGAGTGGTTCGAGGCGCGGGCCCTCGGAAAGCGCCAACTGGCGGCGGAAGAAAAGAGCTGGCTGCGCGACCGCGCCGAAAAGGGGCAACTCTACTCGCTCGCCGAACTCTCGACGCCGAACCTCGGGCACCTCGAGCCGGCTGCGGCGCGCGCAGCCTATCTCCAGTCCTATGCTTTCGTCGATTTCCTCGTGCGCCGCCACGGCGAACGCCGACTGCGTGAGGCCCTCGCGGATTTCCTGAGAACCCGAAAGCTCGAGCGTTCGATGCGGCGGAGTTATCGCGATTCGCTCCCCGACCTCGAAGCGCGCTTCCGGGAAGATCTGTGAAGGCCAGGTTCGCGGGAGCGCGGGCGCGGCAGGGGCTGCTCGTGGCGATGGCTGCGGTGCTCGTTTCTCCGGCATCGGCGATGGCTGCGGAGGGCGAAGCGCCATCGACTTCCGACGAGGGGACGCTCGCCTTCTCGGAGACCGCGGCGGCCGAAGCGCCCGAGGGTGTGCTCGACGCCCGGGCGCTGCCAAAGGGAACCGTTCGCCTCGCCTATCGCTATTCGAGAAGCTGGCTTGCGAATGTCTACGACCACCACCACTCACTCGATCTCGCCACGGCCGCGGCCCAACAGACGCCCGCCTTCCAGGCGGTTCCGGCGAAACGCACGCTGCAGGAACACCTGGTGAGCGTGGCCTATGCCCCGTGGTCCCGGCTCACGCTGGTGGCACGGCTGCCCATCTATCTCTCGGAGCAGCACACCGACCTCGCCGCGGGGGGCTCCTTTCGCAACCGCACCGAGGGGGTGGGCGATCTCGAGGTGGTGGCCCTCGTGCCCTTCATGCGCAAAGGCAACGAGTCGCTGCTTTTCGAGTTGGGCTTTCGAGCACCCACCGGAAAGATCGACGAGATGGGCACCGTGGCGGGTGCCGGCGGTTCGCAGCGCGGCCGTCTCGGCTACCCGCTGCAGCCGGGCGAAGGCTCGTGGGCGCTGCTTCCGGGGTTCACCTACAAGGGGCACTGGCAATCTGTATCCTGGGGGGTGCAGTACCGGGGCGTGTATTGGCTCAACGAGAACACAAAAGGCTACCGCCCGGGCACGCGCCACCAGGTATCCACCTGGATGGCCTTCAGCCCTGTCTCGTGGCTCAGTGCGTCGGGCCGCTTCCTCTGGACCCGCAGCGGAAACATCCACGGGAGTGACCCCGCCATCGGTACCTTCCCCTACGCCGACCCGAGCCAGGACCCCATGCGCCAACGAAGGCAGCAGCTCGCGGTCGGGCCGGGCATCAACCTGAAGCTTCCCGTTCCCGGTGGGCCGCGGCTGGGCTTCGAGGCGCTGTTCCCGATCTGGCGGGAAATCGACGGCCCGCAACTGGCGCAGTCGTGGGGGCTGCACGCCGGCATCAAGTTGGATTACTGAGGAGTCACACGAGAGATGTTTCGTTTCGGGCCTCCCTGGCCTGCGCTGCTTGCTCTGCTCTTCCTCGCCTGCGGCGGCGGCGAGGTTTCGCGTCACCCGGCCCACGGCGTCGTCGAAAAACTGCTGCCGGAAGAACACCAGGTGGTGGTGGCCCACGACGAAATTGTCGGCCTGATGCCCGCCATGACGATGAACTTCTACGTCGCAGACCCCGCAATCCAGGCTCGTCTCGAAGTCGGGCAGGTGATCGACTTCGTTCTCGAGCATGACGGCCGCAGTTTCAAGATCATCGCCGTCGAGGTGGTGGGCCGGGCCGATGACGGGGTGGGCTGGGCGCGCTTCGGCGAGAGCCTGGTGCGGAGCGACCCCGCGCCGGCCTTCGAGTTGCAGGACGAGGAGGGTCGCAGCGTCTCCCTCGCGGACTTCGCGGGACACAGGGTGCTCCTCGACTTCATCTTTACGCGCTGCCCGGGGCCGTGTCCCATCCTGACTGCGACCCACGTCGCGGTGCAGAAGGCGCTTCCTCCCGCGGTCCGTGAGCGCACCCAGTTCGTTTCGATCAGCCTCGACCCGGAGCACGATTCGCCCGAGGTGCTCTCGCGCTACGCCCGCGAGCGGGGGATCGATACGAGCGATTGGTCGCTGCTGACCGGTCCGGTGGACGAGGTGGAGAAGGTGGTGCGCGCCTTCGGCGTGGGCAGCACCCGGAAGCCCGACGGCCAGATCGAGCACCTGGTGGTGACCTTCTTGATCGACGGCCAGGGGCGCATCGTAAAGCGCTACATGGGGCAAGAGCACGAACCCTCCGAGATCGTGGCCGATCTTGGAAAGCTCGCGTCCTAGGAGGCCAAAGCGATGTCCGCAGGGAGCCCGGAACTCCTGCCGATCCATTTCGTTTCCCGACACGCCGAGCGCTGGCGCGCGGCCGCGAGCGAAATGCGGAGTTGGCACGACCTCCCGCACAGCGGGATCGCTGCGCAGGGCGTGGTGAATTGGGTTTTTCAGTCCTACTTGGTGTTCCGCGACCGCAACCTGGCCGTGCGCCTCTCGAGCGAGTGGCCCCGCGGTGGCATCGCGGTCCTTCACAGCGAATAGGTCGCCGTCCGCAGAACCCGGCTCGACAGCTTCGTCGTCGCGATTCGCGCGGATCGGGCGTTTGTCGATCTCTGCGACCTACAGATCGTGCAGAATGCGCGTTGCACCGTGTCGCCGAAGAACTACTTCCTGGAGTTCTGGAGCCAACCGGGCCTGGTGCCGCGAGATCCGTCGCGCGGCGATGCAATTCGGCGCGTCGGTTTCGTCGGCGAGCGCCGAAACCTCGCCCAGGCGTTTCGCGACGGAGCCTTCGAGAAGAAGCTCGCCCGCTGGGGAATCGACTTCGCAATCCTCGACACGGAGACGTGGAACTACCGGGAGCTGGACCTGATTCTCGCGGTGCGCGATGGGCGTCAATCGTTTCTCGATGCGAAGCCCGCGAGCAAGCTGATCAACGCCTGGCTCGGAGAATTCCCGGCGGTGCTCGGTCGCGAATCGGTCTTCGAGGCTCTGCGACGCTCGGAACTCGACTTCGCGAGGGGGGACGATCTCGAGACCGCGTTGGAATCGATCGCAAGGCTGCAGGAAGACCCCGCGCTCTACCGCGCCATGATCGAGAATGGCCGAACGCGGGCGGAAGCCTACTCGGATGAACGCCAGGCGATGCGCTGGGAGGCATTCTTCCGGGGGCCGATGCAGGAAGGCTACCAGCGCTGGTGTCGCGACTCGTTCACTCGGCGCGCCCTGCGCTTTGGCGGTCGCGCATTTCGCGCGCGCGTCGTCGGTCGGCGCTACGAGCGTTAGGCGACGTCCCGGCACCCGTTGGCAGCCTGCTAGGCTTCTGCGTTGCATGCACGCGCCTCTCGCCGCCGGGATCAGCCTCCTCTCTGAACGACCCGGGCGCCTGCCGCGGTCCGTTGCGGCCAGCGGCTAGAGCGAAGTCCCCGTGGCCCATTTCGCACGCGATCTGGTGAGAACCATGCTGACCCAGGGCGTGATGATCGGCGCAGCGCTGGCCGCAGGGGTGATGACAGCGCGGGTGCTCGGCCCCGACGCCCGCGGCCTGTATTCGCTGTGTGTTGCCGTAGTCGCCACCGCGGGTCTCTTCGGTTCGCTCGAGATCGGCCAGTCGATGGTCTTTTTTCGGGGCCGGCGAAAGGTCCCCGAGTCGGCGCTGGCCGGAGCCGTGCTGCTCGTGCCCCTGGTGCTCTCGGTGCTCACCCTGGCCGCGATTGCACTGGCCTGGCCGCTGCTCTCCCGCGCGCTGGGCGTCCTGCCCCCCGAACTTCTATTCCTCGCTCTCGGCTTGATCCCGATCTCTCTCTCGGGCGCGGCGCTGCGCCAGGTCTTTCGCGCCTTCGACGACTTCACCCGCTTCAACGTGTTGCGAGTCGGCGTGCCAATCTCCCGCCTGGTCTTTCTCGGCGGGGCCTTCCTGTTGGGCGCCGGGGTACGCGGCGCGTTGATTGCGCTCTTCGCCTCCGAAGTGCTGGTCTTCGCGGTGGGGCTCGTGATCCTCGTAAGCCGAACTCGTCCCGACTTTCGAAACGGACTGCGCCTGGCCCCTGGCCTGATGCGCTTCGGAGCCCGACTCGAATCGGCCACCGCTCTTGGTTACGCGTCGAACCACCTGACGGTCTTCGCCATTGCGGCGGTGATGTCCGCCGAGGAGATCGCCTACTACGCCATTGCCGACGGGCTGGTGCAGCAGCTTTCGGCGCTGCCGATGATCATTGGCACGGTGATGCTCCCGAAGATCACCGGCGAGAGCGAGTCGAGCAGCGCCGAGATGAGCGCCACCACCCATCGCGTGACCCTCGCGCTGATGGCGCTGCTCTGCATCGCCGTGTCGGGCCTGGGCTCTTTGCTCATCACCGGGCTCTACGGCGATGTCTACGCGCCCGCGGTGGCCATCCTGGGAGGCCTGCTGACGGGGGCCTTCTTCCACTCGGGAAGCAGGGTGCTCTACCCCTATTTCGTGGCGGCGAATCGCATCGAACTGCAAGTCGGTATCCAGGCGGTTACACTGACGCTTCACGTGGCTTTGCTGGTCTACTGGATTCCGAGCTACGGGATCGCCGGTGCCGCCTGGGCCTTGGCGAGCGCGCGCGCCCTGCGCTGGATCCTTTCGCTCGGCGCCGTGCGCGTGCTCACGGGGATCCCCTTGCACCGCATCGTGTTGATCCGTCCGAGCGACATTCGCAGCATCTGGGTTGCCGGGCGCGAACAACTGAAGGGGCTGCTCGGCTAGCGGATCCGCGCCGCCGCGGGCGGCTTCTCGCAGCGGACTACTGGGAATGCCCCCCGACGCCGGCCTCGAGGTCGGCCAGGTGGTCGGTGCGGTTGAAGTACTCGAGGGCGAAGGCCGCGCCTCCGGGAAACCGGATCGAGCGGAGCTTGGTGATGCCCGACCACGCCGTCGAGAAGCGCATCCAGGCAAAGGGGACCGCGGGCAGGCCCAGCAGGTGTGAGAGGATGGCGGCGTTGGTGCCCTCGTGGGCCGTGATCAGCAGGCGCTCGGTCTCCGCGGGCAACTGCCAAAGACGGAACTCTCCGGGCTCGTGGATCTCGACCCGGTGGTGGTCAGAGAGCAGGGCTTCGATCCCGGCAGCGATGCGGTCCTGGAAGTGACGGAAGGATTCGCCGCCGGGGAGCCCGTCCCACCACGCGGAGAGTTCGCGGCTGCGTGCCGCTGCGAAATAGGCAGTCACCTCTTCGCTACTCCTGCCGGCCAGCGAGGGCAACTCGATTTCACGCAGCCAGCGAAGGGTGACCGGTTTCTGCTGGAGAGCCTTTTCGAGAGGGGCGGCGCTCTGTTGCGATCGCAGCAGGGGGCTTGCGTAGAGGGCATCGAAGTCGAGGCTCGCCAGCGCGTCCGCAGAGCGCTGCGCCTGCTCGCGGCCGAGGGCCGTGAGCGCCGGGTCGTCGACCGCGCAGTCGTCGGGCTCCCAGTCGGGCTGGGCGTGGCGTAGCAGGAAGATTTCCAAGGGGCTCCTCGCGGTCGGGGGGGGGCGGCGCTCTAGTTTCGGATGGAAAGCGGCGCTCTGCTAGTTTCAAGGCGACGCAATGAACGGGCTCGACTCTTTTCACCCTGCCGTGCGTTGCTGGTTCGAGCGGCGCTTCCCCGAAGGCCCGACCCCTCCCCAGGAGGCCGGCTGGTCGGCGATCGCCCGCGGACGCGACACCCTGATCGCCGCCCCAACGGGTACCGGAAAGACCCTCGCCGGCTTTCTCGTGTGCATCGATCGCCTGCTCCGCGAGGGCGAGCGCTTCTGCCTGCGCCCGGATGGTCCGGCTCCGGCCCAGACCCAGGTGGTGTACATCTCGCCGCTGAAAGCCCTCGCCGCCGACATCCAACAGAACCTCCAGACTCCGCTCTTCGAGATCCGGGAAGTCGCGCGCGAAATGGGGATCGACCTGCCCGAGTTGAAGGTCTCCCTGCGCACCGGCGACACCCCGGCAAGCGAGCGCGCGGCGATGCTGCGCCGTCCGCCCCATCTGCTGGTGACCACGCCGGAATCGCTCTACCTGATGATCACCGCCGAGCGCAGCCGGGCGATCCTCTGCGGAGTGCGCACCGTGATCGTCGACGAGATCCACGCGGTGGCCCGCGACAAGCGTGGCTCTCATCTAGCGCTCAGCCTCGAACGTCTCGACGCCCTCTCCCGGGAGCGTCCGGTGCGCGTCGGCCTCTCGGCCACCCAACGTCCGATCGAGACGATTGCGCGCTTCCTGGTAGGGGCGGGGGAGGGCCGTTCGGAACCCGATGGCAGCCCCCGGTGCGAGATCGTCGACGTGGGCCACCGCCGCGAACTCGATCTCTCGCTCGAACTTCCGGAGGGCGAGATGGAGGCGGTGGCCTCGGCGGAGCAACTCGACGACGTCCTCGAGCGCATTGCGGCCCACGTCGAAAAGCACCGCACCACCCTCGTCTTCGTCAACACCCGGCGCATGGCCGAGCGGCTCGCGCACCAACTGGGCGAGAAGCTCGAAGAGAAACTCGGCGCCCGGGCGGTGGCCTCGCACCACGGCAGTCTCTCTCGCGATCGCCGCCTGCGGGTCGAGGCGCAACTGCGTGCCGGCGAACTGCGGGTACTCGTCGCCACGGCGTCGCTCGAACTCGGAATCGACATTGGTCCGGTCGAAATGGTCTGCCAGGTCGGTTCGCCGCGCTCGTTTGCCACTTTCATCCAGCGCGTCGGTCGCTCGGGGCACTGCCTGGGCGCGACGCCGAAGGGTTGTCTCTATCCGCTCACCCGCGACGAACTCGTCGAGTGCAGCGCGCTGCTGCGCGGTGTGCGCTCGGGGTGTCTCGATGCCATCGAGCCGCCGACGGCGCCCCTCGACATCCTGGCCCAGCAGATCGTGGCCGCCTGTGCCGCCGAAGACTGGAAGGAAGAAGACCTCTTCGCGCTCTTCCGACGGGCGTCCCCCTTCGCGGCGCTCACGCGGGCCGAGTTCGACGAGATCATCGTGCTGCTCTCCGAGGGGATCGTCACCGGCCGTGGGCGCCGTGCCGCCTACCTGCATCGCGACGCCGTCAACGGGGTGGTGCGAGGTCGCCGGGGCGCGCGCCTCGCCGCACTCACTTCCGGCGGCGCGATTCCGGAGACCGCGGACTACCGCGTCGTGGCGTCACCCGGTGACACCTTCGTCGGAACGGTCAGCGAAGACTGGGCGATCGAGAGCATGCGGGGCGACATCTTCCTGCTCGGCAGTACTTCCTGGCGAATCCAGCGCGTCGAGGCCGGCGTCGTGCGGGTCGAGGATGCCGGCGGCGCGCCGCCCACGATCCCCTTCTGGCTGGGGGAAGCACCCGCGCGAACCCGCGAACTCTCCGAGGCCGTGTCGGAGTTGCGCGCGGGCGTGGGGGAAGCGCTCGAACGCGGCGGCGAAGCCGCCGCCGTCGGATGGTTGGTTCGGGAGTGCGGGCTCGGTGAGGAAGCCGCGAAACAGGTGGTGACCTACCTGGCGGTCGCGAAGACGGCCCTTGGATGCCTGCCGACGAGTCGTTCGCTGGTGATCGAGCGTTTCTTCGACGAAGCCGGCGGCATGCAGTTGGTGGTCCACTCGCCGCTGGGCGGTCGCATCAATCGCGGCCTGGGCCTGGCGCTGCGCAAGCGCTTTTGTCGAAATTTCAATTTCGAGTTGCAGGCGGCGGCGAACGACGACGCAGTAGTGCTCTCGCTCGGGCCGCATCACAGTTTTCCGCTGGCGGACGTACCGCGCTTTCTGAACTCCAAGAGCCTCGAAGACGTGCTCTCCCAGGCGGTGCTCGCGTCGCCGATGTTCACCGCGCGCTGGCGCTGGAACCTGAATCGCTCGCTGGCGGTGCTGCGCCATCGCGGCGGGAAGCGAAATCCGCCGCCGATCCAGCGCATGGAGGCGGACGACCTGATGGCGGCTGTCTTCCCCGGCCTTGCCGCCTGCCAGGAGCACCAGGCCGGTCCCATTGAGATCCCCGACCACCCGCTGGTGCGGCAGACCCTCCACGATTGCCTGCACGAGGCGATGGATATCGACGGGCTGCGCGAGGTGGTAGAGGGTATCGAAAGTGGTCGCATCGACGTGATCTTCGCCGACACCACCGAGCCGTCGCCGCTGGCCCACGAAATTTTGACCGCGCGTCCCTACACCTTCCTCGACGACGCTCCGCTCGAAGAGCGCCGGACGCGCGCCGTGGTGCTGCGCCGTGGCCTACCCGTGGCGGCGCGCGAACTCGGTCGCCTCGACCCCGAGGCCATCGCCAGGGTGCGCGAAGAGGCCTGGCCCCAGCTTCGCTCTGCCGACGAACTCCACGACGTGTTGCTCGGCGTGATCGTCCTGCGGCCCGAAGCTTCGTGGGAGGGTTTTTTTCGCGAACTCGTTTCGAGCGGGAGGGCGGGCAGCGTCGAGCCCGGAGCTGGGGCGATGTGGTTGGCCGCGGAGCGCCGCGCGCACGTCGAGTTTCTCTTCCCGGAGGCGCCCATCGAACCCGGCGCGGGCCCCGAGTTTTCGAGTGCCTTCGCGCCCCCGGCCGACGAAGAGGCCGCGGCGCGCGAAACCCTGCGCGGGCATCTCGATCTGCGCGGGCCGCTCACACCCGAAGAACTGGCCGAGTGGACCCAGTTGCCGCTCGCGGCGATAGGCCTGGGGTTGGCGCAGCTCGAAGCCGAGGGTTTCGTCCTGCGCGGCGATTTCGAACCCGACGGGAAACGCGAACCCGATCTAAAACGAGAAGGCGGCGAACAGTTCTGTGCGCGGCGCCTGCTGACGCGTATCCACCTCTACACCCGGGAGCGCCTGCGCCGCGAGATTGAACCGGTGAGTGCGCGCGACTTCCTGCGCTTCCTGCTGCGCTGGCAACACGCCACCCCCGATACCAAGCGCGAGGGGAAGCGCGGCGTGCTCGCGGTGGTCGAGCAGATGCAGGGTTTCGAAGTGGCCGCCGGTGGCTGGGAGGATGCGGTATTCCCGGCCCGTGTCGAAAATTTCCGGCCTTCGTGGCTCGATGGCCTGTGCCTCTCGGGCGATGTCACCTGGGGACGCTTCGCGCCGACCGAGCGGGCCAGCGATGCGAAGCCCCGAAGCAGCGCGTCGCCCTCCCGGGCCACGCCCCTCGGCCTGGCCCTGCGCGCCGACGTCGATTGGTGGCTGCGCGTCGCCCGCGGCGACACCTGGCCCCCGGATCCTCCGCCGGGGCCCGGGCTCGATTGCCTCAACGTGCTACGAGAGCGCGGTGCGCTCTTCCAGGCCGACCTCATCGTCGCCACCGGTCGCTTGCCGATCGAAGTCGAACGGGGTCTTTGGGATCTCGTGGCCCGGGGGCTCGTCCACGCCGATTCCTTTCAGGCCGTCCGTACGCTCTTTGCCGCGCGGGCGCGCGATGCGCGGCGGCGCCTGCGGGCTCGCTCCCGGCGGGG
>Ga0209554_1000874_pt1 | contig 24490 bp, 19 predicted proteins | sample MarorgKNORR_S2LV_5_FD_188221 | JGI IMG/M metagenome (GOLD analysis project Ga0209554, IMG submission 188221) | Marine microbial communities from the Southern Atlantic Ocean, analyzing organic carbon cycling - Bottom_A/KNORR_S2/LV (SPAdes) (version 2) | ecosystem: Environmental > Aquatic > Marine... | reverse complement strand
TCGTTGAGGCCGTCGCCATTGGTGTCGATATCCCAACAGACATCACGAATACCGTCATTATCGTCGTCAGGGTCGAACATATCGAGAATGCCGTCGTTATCATCGTCGGTATCAGAGGAGTCGGGCAGACCGTCATTATCGTTGTCCGGATCGATGAAGTTGGGGATTCCATCACCATCGAGGTCGCCGTCCCAGATGTCGGTGAAGGTCGCACTACCCGGGTGTTGCGCCGCCTCCATGGTCACATAATTGAGGCCGTGCGAGTAGGTGCGGTATTGGTCAAATGACCACAGGATTGCGGGATCGTACATGTTGCCGCTGGAGGCCATCGAGGTGGTGACCGAGGCATCGTAGGGATTGGCATCGAGCCAATCCTTCAATCCGTCATTGTCATCATCGTCGTCGAAGTAGTCCTGGTCACCGTCATTATCGGTGTCGCACTGCCAGCGGAACTGGTCGATGCGCCCATCATTGTCATCGTCCTCGTCGTAGCGGCCAGCGCCCGAGCCGTCGTTGTCCTCATCGGGCACACCATCGTTGTCGTGGTCCCATGGGTTTTGGTCGGCAAGATAGCCAGGGCCGACCATGGTATTTGTCCACGGGTGCACCGTCGACTGGTTGACGAAGCGGTCGGTCGAGACATTGCGGGGGTCGAGGCCAAGACCTTCGAGATACTCATAATCGATTGGCCCCTCAAGGATTCCGTCATTATCGTCATCCATGTCGAGTAAATCGGAGATACCGTCGTTATCGTGGTCATAGGGGTCGGTCGACCAGCAACCGTCGAAGCGCTCGAGCAGGTCGTAAGCACCGTCGTTATCGTCGTCCAGATCGGTCAAGTCAGGGATGCCATCGTTGTCGTGGTCATCGGCCATGGTCTCTTCCAGAAGAGATTGCCGCGAGCCGGCATAGAGAAGTGCGAGCATATCCAAATCGTTGATCTTGCCATTCATCACCCCGTAATCGGAGTATTGGGTATCCCAGAATACCGGGTGCATCTCGGTGCCTCTCTGTACTCCAGACATCGCCCCGTTCCAATCACCTTGGCCACCTTGGTGGGTGCTCTGGGCACTTGACAGGGGGGTTGGGTTCCTCGAAACTTCGACCAGACCGGTCTCTGGAACATGGCCGGCATCGATGAATGCCCCGGTCATCAATCCCAGACTGGAGAGTAGGAACATCATGACGATGAAGAACGATGCTGAGTTTTGCCGGTTTTTTTCTACGATGGTTTGTATCTGCTTATCTTCTATCATGGTGAAGCCCCGAAGTCGTGCGACCTCATCCTCATCATATATTAGCAGAAGGGGGTGATTCAGGGGTTCGGTATCACGTGGCCGTCGCGATATCATCTCCATAGAAGGCCACTACGACTCGCTTCTGCTTTCGGCCTTCGCAAACCGGCTGCTATTACTCCCTGCCATCAAAAATAACTGCGAACAGGTCATTTTAATGGCACTAAACGAAGATTTGCCGGTCATGGCAATTTTGCAAAAACGGTAGTAGGCAATAGGCCATTTTAGGATATACTGATAAATGGTCACTTCGAGGTCGGCACATGGGTTTCTTCGACACCATCGGGCGCGGCTGGAAAATGAGCAAATTGAGCATGTCGGTTGTGCGCAAGGATGGCGAACTGATGGTCTACGTGTTATTGAGCGGAATTCTCAGCATCGGAGCGATGGTCGCGGTCGGCGTTCCCCAAGCCTTGGAACAGTCGTGGACGACGACCTCCAGCGGAGAGATGACCCCAGCCTACATGGCCTTTGTCTTTAGTGGCTACATGATGGTCAGCATCATCGTCACCTTCTGGAATAGTGCCATCATCGCCAATGCCCACATCCGCCTGTCGGGGGGAGACCCCTCCTTTGGTGATGGTTTCTCAGCGGCGTTCAAGCGCATTCACATCATCATCATCTGGGGTATCATCGCCGGTACCGTCGGCCTGTTGCTGAAGATGCTGTCAAATGCCGGCAAGAACAGTCGTAGTGGTGGCGGTGCGGCGTTTGCGATGATAGTCCAAATCATCGGCGCGGCCATCTGGTGGATGTTGACCTTCTTCATGATTCCACACATGGTCATCGAGGGTAAAGGGGTGCGGGACAGCATGAGGTCGAGCAAGGAGATGTTCTTCAAAACCTGGGGTGAGAATATCAGTTCGGGCTTGGGCATCGGCCTGATCACCTTCCTTTTCGGCGCCCTCATCGTGGTCGCAACCATCGTGATGGTCACCGTTCTCGGTCCGATGGGCTATATCGGATTAATCATCGGTGGGCTGGCGATAGCGGTACTCATCATGTGGAGCAGTGCCGCCGAACAGGTTGCAGTCGTGGCACTTTACATCTATTCCAAAACCGGGCAGATGCCGCAACTCTATCAGGAGATGGGGGTCAAGGAATACACATTTCCGACCTCGGCATCGGCTTAGTTCAGAACAATCTTTCCCGCTAATGCCGGGAAAACTTACTGAACCAGAATCGTTCGAGACGCAATTCCAGGCCTCCGCTTGCTACTGTATACGGCCTCGGGTTTCGCACTCTCGATTCCCAAAGTGGAAAGGAATTCGAATACCTCCTCTTGCTGGTTATCGTGCTCAACTCTAAAGACCTCGGTTTCTATCCCACCTCCGCATGGTAGTTTGAGGGCAGGAATTGGCCATTCACCACTACCGAGGTGTGCTAGGCCGGCTTCGTTATTGACGAAATCGAACCAATCTGGCGCCATCGCGGAGTGCTTCCGGTCGAGGATGATGATGCCACCGGCCCTGACTCGGCTGGCCATGTAGTCTGCGGCATTTGAGAAGGTGGTATTGCCAACCTCCGGTCCAATCGCATCGAGCCAGTCAATGAACAGAATATCAACAAGAGGCAGGTTGTCTAACCCAACTTTTGCATCTACTTGGCGATGTACCAGAAGATTGTCAAAACCAAGGTCGAGGTTTCTGTACACCCGGTCACCCTCGCTGGAATCCGTCATCCGAACAAAGTATTCACCACCATCGATGTTACGATGGAATGGCCATTCATCAGGATAGTTAGGATATAGGTCATCAGAGACCAGAACAAATGGTTGGCCGTGCTCAACCATCACGCTCCACGAGGATAGGTAATTGGTGCCACAAGCAGGATGAACGACTATCAAAGGCCGACCCTTGACAATCGGTAATGGCACGTCAAAGTGAAGTTCATTTCCTTTCCAGAGCATCTCTCACACACTCCTCGGGTGGCCTCGTGGCACCACTCTGAATATTCGCTTAGTCTGCCGTTCTTGACGAGAATAATCCTTGGCTGATATCGGCTCAGGCTTGGCCGTATCGATGATGGTATCTCGGTGTAAAGTGACGATGTGGGCGGTGCACAATTTACCATTGGCATCGGGCTCATAGGGTGGGTCGGTGGAATAGAATGACAGTAGGAAGAGGTCGTCCATCGCCATCAGTTCATCCATGTAGAAACTAAGTCGCCTGAGGTCGACATTGCAGTAGGCGAGTTGCATTCCAAAAGGTGCTAGGGCTTCTGACCAACTATGCGGTGACTGCGAGTTGATGAACGGCATGAAGTGCTCCGGGGTGACATCAGCACCATTGGCATTGGCCAACATCGCCAAGGTGGTCGGTACGCAGGACGGCCCAGACTGCCTGAGGTGGTCGATTTTGAGGTCGGTGAAGAAAGACCCTTGGAGCTTGCAGACGCCATTACTATCGACGTCACCTTCACCCTCGAGATCCCACAATGGGGCACTTTGATTCGGTTTCCATTCTATTGTTGTCATGCTTATTCCTCCTCAGTGCTCCATATGGTCACAGCCATGGTCGCAGTGGTCTATTCTAATCCACTCTTCCGGGTCATCTGGTTCGCTGGAGCAGATACCGCAGTACGCTCTGCCGGCGAAAATCATCCGCTCGACTCTCTCCTCTGGCGTCTCCATCGCATCGGTGATGCTTGCAATCATCCGTTTCTCGGTAGAAGTCGGGTTATCCTTATGGGAAAAGTGTTCAATGGGATAGTAGTAGGAAATATCATTCTCACTGAATCCCCACTCTACCACATCCTCGTAGTCGCCCCACCACTCTCGACACTGCGCCCAATCAGAGAACTTCTTCCACTCCTCATCTGAGAACGCGTTCATCGCCGCAAAGGTGAGCTCGTGCGCCATCTTCTGTGAGGCCGCGTAGTGCTTGAATTCCTTGACAAAGCTTGGCCCTCGTCTTTCAAAACTTATTTCTGTTATGTTTTTTTCTTTCTTCTTCATTTTTTCAACTCCATTTGTTATTGTCGAATTTGGAGAGGGCACCCGGATTCGAACCGGGATCCTGGGATCCGAAGCCCCAGATGATATCCACTACACTATGCCCCCATAGGAATCTCCAGCCGCTGGCTGGCATCACCCATAGGGTGACATTAGAAATGCTGTAAGCGGGAATCACAGTCGAGTCGGCGAACCCGACCCCTCCTGTTCAATGTGGTGGATAACTGCATCTTGTTCCGCTCCAGAGGTAGTTAAATTTCCGGCGTTTATTAAGCCTGCGACAGATTGTGGATACAATTGTAGCATCAACGAAAAGAATTTTCGTGCTGATTTGACGAACTAGAATAAATATCCTAATCTTTTTTTGTAGTTGTTTTTATTCAATTCCTTTAACCTTTTAATCGTTAATTCATGTACACTGCCCCAGATTTTACAGAATGGACAAGCCTCGCTAGGTTCGGGATGGTGAGTGGCGCAGAATGTTCGTCCACACCTGCATCGCTCTGTGATTGCCTGCGCCGCTGCATCGCACTTCTTCGACAACGACTCCATGCAGACAGTCACCGCTTCCGAAGCGTACTGGTCTGCTTGAGACAGGCTTCTGAAGGCCGCCATTCGAGGTGCGGTTGCAGGAACCCAATGCCAAATGAAATCGTCTGTGATGTTCTCCTTTATCCATTGCGTGCTGAGCGATGGCGGGGGTATCGGCGTCCAGACTCGGTAGGGGTACAGATGGGCGCTCTCCTCATCACCCTCGTAGTACTCGAATGCCGGTTCTACCTTCATTCTCTCCTCTCTTGAGTCGGACATCTCAGCCACCACCTTTTGCACAGCCGGGTAATCGAGTGGTTCCAATTCAGAAAACGTGGTGTGATGCCAAGGTTTGAACCTCAGGGTGCATTTCCAAACCCAATCCATCTTTGAGCCTGTTTCATCAGCTGTGACTCCACTTCTGAAGAACAACCTCAACGGTGTTTCACAGATGCTACAATCTGGGATTATGTCCTCTAAATTCATTCTTCCAACTCCTTTCTGTCCCATTTCTTCATTTCCTTTTTCCTTATTTTCTTTCTCTTGAGTTGGTGGATATCTGCGTCTTGTTCCATCCAAAGGTAGTTGAATTTCCCCCGTTTATTAATCCTGCGACAGATTGTGGTTATCGCGGGGACGATATCAACAAAGTCGTTATTTGCGTTTGTATATTTCTTGGAAACGTAATTTTCTTTTTCCCGTTATTACCAAATAACCATAATTTTCCCAGTGTTTATATAGGTCTATTATTTCATCCACATATCGCTGAAATAATAGCCAAAAGTGAGATGATACAATGAGTGAGAATAATTTCGATTGCATATTTATCGGTAACTCCAGCGATAGCGAGGAGAGTCTGATTACTCACCTCCCATTCACTTCCAATTCCAATTCCAGGGGGGGTCGACTTCGCTGTCGCACTACCCGTTAACGCAAGTGATAACTTCAATCTCCCTGTAGTCAGCGGCACCTTAGCCGTGGACCATTCGTTAGAAACCGCGGATTCGCATTTAGGTGCATCTGGCAAATATGTCAGCACGCGACTACAGAGAGTGGTGAGAGACCCTGAATGGGCCCCCCGGTGGTGTAAGTTGCACGTTCCCCTAGTGGGAGAAGACCTGGTTGAATTCCAGGACGGAGTAGGGCTATTCTCCCACAATTCATGGGCGTATGGTGTAGAAGGAAGCATTCGAGGCTGCGAAGTTCGAGATCCGGGTTCAAGTCCCGGTACGCTCTCCAACTCGACAATAAAAAAAGGAGAATGAGAATATGATGAAAAATGAAATGAATATGTTAGATGGAACCACAACCGAAGGAATACCGTACACCCCTAAAGGTGGACGACCAACAGTGATTTACCACCCTGCTGCTGGTGGACACTGGATTGCTAGTTGGCAAATTGCCGCATCCTTGGGGACGCCCTTCGTGCTCGTAGCCAATGACATCTATCCGCATGCTCCGGACGATGGTTTACAGGGCGTTGTGGATGCCGACGGAGATTGTCCTTTCCAGAAGGTCGGTTACACCGATTACCACGGTTCAAAGCTCTACCACAATGTCTCTCTCGATATTGCACACTGGCTTGAGATGAATCAGGGGGATGGTGGCCAAAAGCTGGCTTCCATGCCGTTCGTCGACATTCTCTACGTCGATTGGCTGGACGACTGGATTTCGACGCCTGTGGCAGGGCTTGATGTAGACTTCTCAGACTACGCGAAGGCGTTCGCCCACAAGGTACGGGATGGTGGCCTCATCCTACTCGACCTCAAGCACAGCGATGTGGATTTCGAGTTATCTTGGTTCGATATCCCCCCCGATTCTTTCGAAGTGCACTCTGGTGTCACACTTGAGCACCTCGGCTTTATCATCCAAAGGAAAGAGGAGGGCTTCGCCCGCCTCAACGGGGCATCGAATCAACACAATATCATCGAGGTATTCAAGGTCCACAACGACCATCTCAGCGGTGAGATGAACGAAGGCGTGCTCAAGCGGCTCGACCTGCTCAACTGGTTCGCCACCATCGACAGAGTCTTCTGCACCCAAGGCGCAATCAGCGAGGAGGTGAACGCATGAAAACACACGTCTCCTGTGTTCGATGGGTCCCTGCGAAGGGCAATCCACACGTCCTCATCCACATGCACCCCGCCCAGCAGCGGGCCTACTGGTCCTGGGAGATCGGCGGTGGTCATGATGCACCCCAACTCAGCCATGAGAATGTCGCACGACTGAGCCTCTTCGCCAAGGCCCTGCATGAGATCGTCGACCCCTTCTGCATGTCTGGTGGAGGTGAATGGGGAGAATTCGACGGCCTCGTTCCATCCATATTCAACGCGCTCGAAATCGACGAAGAAGCCGACCGACACGAGCAACTCGTCACCATCTGTCTGCAGGCCGGTGACAGCGTCGAAGACAGAGCCGCCTACGGCGCCTGGCTCGAATCCGTCTTCCTCGATGCCGAGACAGCAGAACTCGACCCCGAGGACTGGGAACCGATTGGTGGACCCTGGAAGTTGACCTTCACCTCGCATGGCATGCTCTCCATCGACGAGGTGAGTCCATGAACGGCTGCGGGTTCTGCGGCACCGTACCGAGTGAGTAGGCGCCGATTTGTCCGACCTGCTGGAAAGGATTCGATTACCTTCGCTACAAAAGACGAGTCGGAATTGTATCTCAGTGGCTTTCGGTGACCTTTGATTTGGTGAGACTAAGCCCTATCAGGGTAAATCCCATCGCCATCAATATCACACTGACCCATACCGGGAACAGGAATACGATATCCTTGGGCAGGAAGAAAATCAAGCTCTCGCCGCGGACATATTCACCGCCGATTTCCGCAGTAAGCAGTATCATTCCGACACTGACCATACCTATGGAAGGATGTAATCTTCCATCTTGACGACCACCGGTGATTCGGCTCCACAGCAGACCGAGGGCGAGGCCGACGGCCGACATCGACAGCAGGAGTTTGTTGGCGAGCAATGGGTTATCCAATCCATCTCCTGGAGCGGAATTGACTCCGGTCAAGATTGCCAATGGGGTGGCCAGAAGACCCCCGGCCAGAGCCCAGTGCGCCACCGAATCCTTGACCTCGGGACCTTTTCCAATGAACATCAACAGGAAGCAGATTCCAGACAAGGAAAACATTCCCACCGTCAACTCGGTCGTAATCACATGCAGGGTGGGAGCAGAAAACATCACAGCACACCTCCACCAAGGTTGTTTTCACGGTTCAGTTTGTCGAGATGCCCTTGACCGTAGTGGTGCCATTGTTCCATCGTCCATCCGACCGGAATACCCTCCAAGGGAATAGGTGGATAGGCAGGAGGGACTGGTATCATCTGCGGCATGGTTACCGCGGCTGGTACGGTGGCATCGAGCAGTGGTGGCAGTGCCTGAGGGGTAGCCAGTGGGACGGCCAGCGGGGCGGCCATCATCGGGGTCTGCTCAACCATGGTTGTGGCATCGAGGGCGAGAGGTATCTTGTCGACATCTCCATCACCTGACCCTGGGCGCTGACTCATCACCAATCCGGCAAACAGGAAAAACAGGGCAAAGGCCTGCATGTACAGCGCAAATTCTTCTATCTGCCAACCCGGCTCCTCGGCTATCAATGCGAACCAAGGGGTGGTCTGGTCAGGGCCTTCTCCACTGAGGTGGGCGCGCCACTCGATACTGCCGGGATTGACTGCTGCCGGTAAAGTGAACTCTCCTTCGCTGACATTGAGCACGGCCGGGGTGCCGCCATCTGTGCGCCATTCGACGGTGAATGACTCTACGTTGACGGTGCTGAGTTCGATGGTCGTCTCCTCACCTAGTTCTCGGGTTGCTGGGGGGGTGAACTTGGCAGATAATTGCGGCAGGTTCTCCGGTGGCTCGGCGATGTTCAGGAAGATGGTCTCGGCAGTTCCATGCGCCGGTTTTCCATCATATGCACCGCCGTGGTGGATGGTTGCCAAGAGGCTGTAGTCTCCGGCCGGTGGGGCACGCAGTGTCCATGTGAAAGTGGCATTATCCGCGGCGCGGGCAAGCCGTTTCTCGACATAATTATTCATCCCACCGTTGGGGTCAGCGACGATTCCCCAGCCATCGTGGGCCGGGGTGTCCTTGGCCGCTTGGTCATTGATGAGCAGGAAGACCCCGAGCATTCGGGTATTGGAGACAACAGGGTTTGTGATGGTCACCTCCACAGTTGTCAGCAGTCCGGCCCACACCTGTTCTTGCGCCATCACCGTGACTTCGGCAGCGCTGGTCACATTCTGGCCGGCATCACCATGACAGGAGCCACCGCACTGCATCGATTGCAGGCTATCGCCCTCGCCGCCGGGGTTGGCAGCCGACAGAGTGGCCGAGAGTATCAGCACCGAGAGGACAATTATCAGGCGTATGCGCATTCAATCCCTCCTCGGGTTGAAGGTCGAGGCGATTCCCGCCCCTCCCGCCAGAATCATGATGATGCCCACCACCATGCCCAATCCGCTCTCAGGACCTTCGGCCTCGTGGGCATCATCGATGGTCAATTCGACCGTAGCCGCCTCGCCCGACATCACTTCAATCTCGCCGATGACGGCATAGACATTGTAGTGGTGCAGACCGACCACGATCGGTGAATCCGACCAGGTATTTGCCGAGGTCATGCCTAGCGCTACTCCGTCGCGATAGACACTCCAATTCTCGGCCTCGCCCTCCCAGGTGATGGTGATGCTGCTGCCAGCGCGTACGCTCTTCAGGTTCTGCGCCGATGGGGGAATCACCGCGGTCAGCAACGACGAGGTGTTGGCTGAAGTTCCTTGGTCATCATAAACGGTCAAGAAGATCTCGACCTCAGCTTCGTCCGGGGTGAACATGACCTCGATGCCACCGTATTCCACTCCGTCTATCAGCCATAACGCGTCGGTGATGATTCCGTCGACATCGGTTGAGGTCTTTGCCGACAACTTGGTCGGTACTCCGACCCATACCGCTGACTCGGTAGTGATATTGGCGGTTGGGGCGATATTGGTGATGGTGAAGTGAATCGTGAGCGTCGCACCGTCATCGGTGCCATCATTTGGGGTTGCCATCAGCGTCCAGATATCACCTGGGGCGAGGCGATTGGCCGGCACCGAAGTGGCGTTTCCCAGGTTGGTGGCAAAGCCGTTCTTCAACCACACATGGGTGATGCTGACCGCATCACCATCAACATCGGAGGTGGTCAGTTCGGGAACGATATCTGATAGGGAAGCGGGGGTGGTTGAACCATTGAAGGAAATCATCGGCGGGGTACTGACGATGGTGAAAGTGACCGCCAGGGTGTTCGAGTAGTCGCTGCCGTCGTAGGCCGTGGCTTCGATACGTACTACATCACCGGCCGTGGTCTGAGGCTCGCCATTATGAAATTGGTCGTTGACGAACCACGCAAAGTTGATTCCGACTATATCACTTGGGTCGTCATCAAAATATGAATGATTCAAATTGAACTCTTGGGTGATTGTCGAGGTATTGCTATCGATGGTGAAACTCGTAAGTACCGGCGGCGAATTGAAAATTACAATTCCACTGGACTCTTGCCACTCCGACCATGCTTGGCCATCATTAACACGAACCGCGGCGGTCCATGTCTGTCCCTTCACAGTATGTGAAGCCGGCAGGGTGGAGGTGGTGACCGCGGGGTATTCCACTCCCCCGAGACTCCACTCAATTTCGACTGCTTCTTCATCATCGCCGTAATCGACATCGTTGCTCAGCCAAGATACCATCAGGTCGGTGGTGGTATTCGCCGTGGCCGGACTGATACTGACCGAGGTCATGGTCGGGGCGGTATTTGAAGTGCTTATTGTGACGGTGGCGGTAGTGAACCATGTACTGGTATCGAATCCATCGCTGGCAGTAATCTCGGCATGCCAGACATCGCCGGAGTGAACCGCGATTGAAGGAACGCTGACCTCACCATCAAAGGCGGCAATCCTGGCCCCATCGACATACCATCGAGTGTTATTCAGTGCCGGGGAATCACCCGAATCGGCATCGCTGAATGAGTAATTGAGGGTAAGTTCATCACCTTCGAAAGGTATTGCCGGTGAAATCGCCGCGGCATCGACCACCGGAGGGGAATTGACTATTTCAGCCGTGTTCGCTTCGACCAAGGTCCCCGACTCGATGCCGTCCGAAGGCGTGACTGAGGCATTCCAGAACTGCCCCTTGGAAATATTACCAGAGCCGACGGTTGGCTGGTCATTCAGTGCTGAAATCAGTGTCCCGTCGCGATACCAACGAATCTGTGTGCCGCTCTCGGCATCGCTGTTAGGGTCGGAATACGCGTAGTTCAATTGCAGGGTATCGGTTGTGGTGGCAGGACTGGGGGAAATCGATACGTAGGCCGCGCTGGGCGGTTGATTCGGTGCTGCCTGTTCGGGGATTTGTACACTGTATGTAGAGGTCGCATCACCGCTGTTTTGACCATTGCCATCGGCACCGACCACATCGAGGCTGAGGGTCACCGCCCCATACCCCTGGTAGGGGGCGGTCCAGTCGACCGTCCATGGGGATGAACTGCGGTAGGTGTGGGTGGCGGAATCAGCTTGGGAGTTTATCTTCACATTGGCTCCGGGATTGGAGAGGGTGCCCATGCTGACCTCGATCGAAAAACCACCTTGGGTATACGTGGCTGAAGTAAGGGAGACGTTCAAGGAATAGGTTGTGCCGGGGGAATAAGTGCTCGGATTACCGGAAAATGAGTAGGAGACCGTTACGCTGCCGTGGCACGAACAACCGCCCGAGACATTGTAGATTCCGTTGATTTTGGCTTCAGTTCCCGAAGAGACCGTCGCCAATAGAAAAAGCAACAGGACGGCAAGAACTGATTTCCTCATGTCACTTCCTATGAATTAATGGGGTTTGAAGATAACCCTCGATTCCAACGAAGCAGAAAGTCGTAGCAAAGCGTAGTGTCCTTCGGATTGCTACTTATTGCCTCCACCCCATCGCGGTGACGTGGAGAGTCCGTGATGCTGAGATATCCAGCCCTACCGAGGTCGGCGATTCTGCTGTTTCTGATCTCGGCAATCGTGCTTTCCCCGGCCGCTTCAGCAGCTGGTTCGACTATCACCACCAGTGGCGAATTTGTGTTATTCTTACCGATTATCCTGGCATTTATAATCACTCTGATGTTGTGGAAATTGCTACTTCCGACATCGTTGTCCTCACTGCAGGTGGCATTCGAGGTCGATGACGGCTTGTACGAAGTACATCGTCTGACCAAGACCCGCGCCGATTCCAAGGACTTACTCAGCCTGCCACGGGTCGGTCTGGGAGTCACCGCCTACCTGATGGCGATGGCGGGTATCTTGATTCTCATCGCCGAGTTGCTCATCATCCCCAGCACCTTCCATACCGCCTCGGTCGTTTTGATGGTGATTCTCATCGCCCTGCCGGTGCTTTATTCCCCGTTGGAGACCTTGGCGGCACAATTGTCGAAGAAGTCCTCGGTTCAAGAGGTCGGAGGCTCGTGGTTGATGCGTTTCATCAAGCGTTTCATCTTGCTGATCCTGCTTTTCATGGTGACCTTGGCCATCCTGCTATATGGCTGGAATACCCACCCAGATGACCGGGCTACCTGGGTGGTCTATGCGGCGCTGGTCTTCATGTCACCGACCATTTTGGCCTATGGTCGAATTCTAGGAGCTTCCTGGAATATGTTGCTGGTAAATAAATGGCGCTCATACAAAGGCCAACAGACGCCGGTCAACCCGGATGAACCAGGACGGCTGGCTCGCCTCAATTCACTAGTTCTGGTTGTCTTTTTGGTAACTATGCCGATAACCGCGATGAATGGGATATTCACAGTATTGTACGTCGCTTTAGGAGATGCTTCTCCTGATACAATGGAGAACATTCTCAACTATGGTGGCCTACTCGGTTGGGGAATCACCGAAGGAATTCATATGCAGGAATTAATCGACCGTTTTCAATGGTTGAAAGGGCTTCCCTTCGTTCTAGCCACTTTTTTGACGATGAATATCGCCATCGTCGGGCTGGCCTTCATCTTTGAGTTGATTCGTAACCTGTTCATCGGCGGTCAGACCTTCTCCGGGGTCGGTGGAGTGACATTGGCCACCCCGCACGAGATTCGCGCTGAGAAGACCGTGCAGGCCCGCCTACTGTACTTCTCTTTCGCCGGATTCAGCGGCTATACCGTGTTATTGTTGGTGTTGGTCTGCTACAAGGAATTCTCCTCGCTGATGCCCTATGCCGCAGAGTTGGAGGGTCAGGGCTTCAGTGAATCCGTCATCCTTATGGCAACTTGGTCGTTCATCGCTGTCGGTCAAGGGGTTTTCCTGGTCACCTGGCTATTGAGCATGCCACGATTGAAGGTTCTGCGGGAGTTGGAGTTCGACCTCTCACCGGAGGAGCGCCGCGGTGAAATCATCGATTCTGGGGCTGGGGATTGGATGAAGAATCTCATCCACGAAGCGGCGCGGCGCGAGGATATCAATGGTCTGCGGTTATTCCAATCTGAGAGTCTGGCCGGTGACCAAGCGGTGGTGCGGATGGAGAAGACCCGCGCCCGGATGATTGAACGCGCTATGCGCGGCTTATGGCCGCAGGCAATGAGTGAGAGCCGCTCATTATTGGCACAGCAGGGTGGTGAAGGACTTGAGGCGAGGCTGATTCTGGCGATTTCCTATATCGCCACCCGAAGGTTGGATGCGGCCAAACAGATCCTCTATGGAATTGACGAAGAGGAACGTGATGACGACACCGAGGTGCTGATGATGATGACCGAATTCCTCGACCCTTGGCGCGGCGAGGTCGACCTCGATCTACGCAAGAAGCATATCAAGAATCCCACTGTTGTCCACCTCGGATTATTGATGAAGCGCCTGGCGGTGTGGGAAGCCGGTGATTCGGGTAAGGATACCGAGGCCGAGATCATGGACCTGAGAAGCCGCTTATCGGCGATTGCGATGCTGAGATTGCAACGCCGTGGTATCGAGGCGTTGGAATTGGCCATCGGCGCGGTCAAGGATAATCACCATCATGTCGGGGCGAGAATAGCCCTCGCCCTGTGTTTACTCGATGGCATCGCCATGCCTGAGGACCGCTTCAGTGCGCTCGACCTCTATCGCGGCTTGGCCCGTGATGCCCAGGCCGACCCGCGCGTCCATGCCCTCGGGGTGATTATCGGTGAAGATGCCTCACTGAATGACCTGGAGACGGCGCTGGTGCTATCCTCGAGCGAGATGAGCGGGTCGGGTAAGAGCAAGAAGAAATCGGAGTCTGCAAAGGTGGTTGGAGATAGTGTGAGCGATGATTTGGAGTGGATGGATGAGGCGCCTGTCAACCCGGTCGCGGCACTGTGTTCCGGGGGTGGAGGAAATGATGAGGCCTTGGCGGCCAACCTATTGATAATCGGCCATCAGGCGATGGACCGCGGCCTACCTCCGACCTTGCGCAGGACCAACCGTGAATACCTTATTCACTACTACATCCTGATGCCGTTATGGGCGGTGCTGGGAATCGGTTTGGGATTCGCCATCGATAAAATCACCATTGGCGTAGCGATGGGTTTACTGTCAATACTGGGGCATATTATGATTCTTCGCATGCAGAGAAGTCAGGAGAAGAATATCACCCATCGCGACCAGATGGCGATGGTCAACCTGGCAAAGAGAATGCGTAGAAACAAGGTCAACTTCGATGCCAGCGCGCTACCCGTAGGTACCCATCTACTGCTCAGTGGCATGCTCATCTCAGTCCAAGGAGTCACCTATGATATCGGCCTACCGGGGTGGATGGTGGAGAATATTCCCGCCACCAAACAGAAGGATTTCATCGAACATATGGCTGAAAGAAGGCGAGAATACCGTACCGCCAAGCCGGCTCGCAGTAGAATCCTGGAAAAGAAATGGTGGCAGAAGCGCGAGCGGATGTCCGATTCAGAGGGGGCGCTAGCGCGCTTGCTCGGCGCAGATGTCGCCAGCGCAATCTGTCCCAGCGAGGCCAAGCCCAGCCCTGCCGGTAGTGGTGGGAAGAGTGGTGGTGGTGGCAAAGGTGGCTTAGGCGGTAGCGGAAAAGGGCGGCGAGTGGTTAGGCGAAAGGGAAGTGGCGAAGGTGGTAAGCGCCGGGCGGTGCGCCGCAAGCGCAAGTGAAACAGAAAATTCCTCTTCTCAATCAGATATGCCTGGATTGGTGAAGACCATACATGAGGGAGGTAGATGTTAACGATTGGAAGTATGGGCGAAACAGGTGACTAGATGATCGTCAACCATACCGGCGGCCTGCATCAACGCATAGCAGGTTGTTGGTCCGACGAAACTGAAACCCATCTTCTTCAGCGCCTTGCTCATCTCGGTGCTGGCCTCGATGACTGAAGGGAGTTCTGCCATGCTCTTTCGCTGGTTGATGATAGGTTGACCGTCGACAAAACCCCAAAGGAAGGTGGCGAAAGCGTCTTCATCCATACCGAAATTATCAACGAAGACTTTGGCATTGTTGATGGCCGACCTTATCTTGGCCTGGTTGCGAATGATACCAGCATCACCGAGCAGACGCGCCACATCATCATCGTCGAAGGCAGCGACCTTGGCCGGGTCGAACCCCTCGAATAGTCGCCGGTAGTTTTCACGTTTCTTGAGGATGGTGATCCATGATAGGCCTGCTTGCGCCCCCTCGAGGATTATCTTCTCGAAAAGACGGCGGCCATCACGGTTCGGTCGACCCCACTCTTCATCGTGGTAGGCAATGTATAGGGGGTCTTTTGTCGACCAAGGACATCTGGTAAGTTCCGCCATCAATTGAGTGGCATGGATAAAGTCGTTTGGTCTTTACCGAAGGCCACGACTTATTGTTACGAGGTTGCCCTCAAGGGGTTCAGCGTGGGGTGACGCAATTGAAAGGAATCGGCCATACCGTGGCGGTATCGGTATTCATTATCTCGACGAATTCACCATCCGGGGTAAAGCCCTGTACCGTACCACTGAATGATTGACCGATATAACTGACATCGACCTCATCACCAAGGGCAAATCCGACCACATCGGCCTTGCCCATCACATCGGCTTGATGGCGCTCGGCGGCCTCGGCTTCGGCCGCCCATTGTGCCGCTAACTCATCGACCATCGAGCGCATCCGAGCGGTCTTACTGCGGTTGCGCAGTTTCTCTGGGATCTCATCGAGCACCCGCAGTCGCAGACGTGCCGCCTCGCACACCTTGCCATGCTCGTGTTCAAGCAATTCATTCAGTGGGTCGGCCGTATAGAACGATGCTATCGACTCGATGGTCTCTTGCGCCTGCACTAGGAAGCGCTTTCGCTTCTTGGCTGCAACGTCAACCTCTTGGTCCTGATAACCAAAGGCTATGGCGGGGATATCCTCAAGCGCCAGACTGTTGCGAATCCGGTGCAGTAAATCTTCCTTCTCCGAGCCGAGCAGTTTTCGGCGCTTACGGCGCGCCGCTCGGCGCACCTCATCATCCTCGTGTTTGAGTGCTTCTTGGGGGATATCGTCAGCATCATCGACCGACATGATGATTGCCAATAGTTCCTCTTTTCGCTCTAGTTCTCCCAGACGCTGACTTGCATGGCGACGGAGTTCATCATCCTCGTGTTCAAGTAATTCCGAAGGGAAGTCAGCGAGATTCAGTACCTCGGCCAGTTCGGCAATACCCTTCTTGCGCTCCTGTCCCATCCTGCGGACACGCATCTTTCCCTGCGCCTTTTCTCGAGCGATGCTTTTCAGTTCACTGCGCTTGGCCTGCGCCATACTATTGACCACGTGGTCAGCGTGATTGAGCAGATGTTCGGGAATATCGGAAACCGATTCCATGCCGACCAGTTGTTTCTCAACCTCGGAACGGAATGCGAACATCTGAATCATGTCATTGGCGGCCTGATGGATTTCCGGATCGTCGATCTGGAAGGCCAATTCGGGGATGTCTGCTTTGCACAATGCCGCGGCGATCTGCTCGGGCAGGAGCACCCAATCCATGGTCATGACGATCTGCTCATCGACTTCGTCGGTGGACTCGCAGATCTCCTCATACTTCTTTTTCGCCGCATCGACATTGCGCTCTTGTGCCAACTGGACGAATTCCTCATAGAGGGAGGTGACAGTAAATTCCTCGACCTGGGTCAACCGCAATTGGTTCAACTGATAGATCAGGCCTTTCTGTTCCAGACGGCGCCAACCTCTGATGTTATTCTTCTCGGCAATCTCACCGAGTTGTTCCATGCTCATGTCCCATAAATCAGCCAGGGGAGGAATTCCTTCTTCCCCGATATCGCCCTCATAGTCACATTTTGGGCAGAAACCCATCTCTGAATCGAATGCTGAACCGCAATCCGCACAGTAGGTGACCTGCTTCATCATAGTTGCGAAGGAGGCTTTTCTTTAACGTATTTTCCCCGACATATTATTTTTTGCCGTTTTTCCGGCAATAACCAGATTTTGGTAAATTACCAGTAGGAAGAGAAAGGTTGCCCCTTCGGCGGCGCACCGCCGAAGGAGCTGTTGCTCCCCTGTCGAGCAGGGTGTTTTGAACTTCAACCGATTACGATTTTACGATTTATTTCAAGCTTCGAGTACGTCGAGGATTCCGTCGTTATCGTCGTCATCATCTTCGTGGTCGTCTAAGCCGTCATTGTCGTGGTCGAACTGACCGGTTAGCGGATTGCCATCGTTGGCCTCAAACCAATCGGTCAGGCCATCGTTGTCATCATCCGTGTCACTGAGGTCCCACATGCCATCGTTGTCGTGGTCATAGCGATAGGTGCCCCAAGCACCGTCGAGTTCGTCGACATCTAGGATGTCGTCGTTATCGTCGTCGGGGTCGACCCCATCGTTCATTCCATCGTTATCATGATCGCGACTGTAGTCTTCGCCATTTGGTCCAACGTCATTCCAGTTGTCGATTCCGTCGTTGTCGATGTCGAGGTCGATCGCATCGTGGATGCCATCGTTGTCGTGGTCGTAGATGTTGGTGTTTGGATCACCATCGTTGACCTCTTCAGTGTCGAGTATACCGTCACCGTCGTCATCGTCGTCTTCAGAGTCTACAATACCGTCGTTGTCGTGGTCCATTGGGTTGTCATCGACATCATCAGGAATGCCGTCGTTATCGTCATCGTTGTCGAGGTCGTTAGGTATACCGTCGCCATCGTTGTCGTTGTCGCCATTTTGGTCCTGATTGTCAAGTTGCTGACCTTGTTGTTGGTCGGACTGCTGACCTTGCTGACCTTGTTGACCGTTCTGGGTCTGTCCCTGCTGTTGCTGGTTCTGCCCATTCTGGTTCTGGCCGTTCTGGTCCTGCTGTTGTCCAGAGTCTTGTTGGCCGCCTTGTTCGCCGCCTTGGTTCTGTTGACCCTGTCCGTTGTCCTGCTGTTGACCTTGCTGTCCCTGCTGACCTTGCTGACCTTGCTGACCTTGCCCGGACTGCTGGCCCTGTTGTGAGCCCTGGCCTTGCTGGCCTTGTTGGCCCTGCTGACCTTGCTGTCCTTGCTGACCTTGTCCCTGCTGGCCTTGCTGGCCTTGCTGGGAGCCTTGAGACTGACCTTGTCCTTGGCCTTGACCTTGACCTTGACCTTGACCTTGACCTTGGCCTTGGCCTTGTCCCTGACCTTGGCCTTGACCTTGTCCCTGACCTTGTCCTTGGCCTTGTCCTTGGCCTTGACCTTGACCTTGACCTTGTCCCTGACCTTGGCCTTGACCTTGGCCTTGACCTTGACCTTGTCCCTGACCTTGCCCTTGACCTTGTCCCTGTCCTTGACCGGAACCTTGGCCTTGGCCTTCGCCTTGTCCTTGGTCTTCGGATTCGCCGCCACCTTGGGTGCCGCCGTCTCCTGCTCCGGCCTGAGACTGCTGGAAGTCTGGGTCGTAGGCGTCGGGGATTCCATCGCCGTCAGAGTCGCTATACTCACCGTCGTTCGGGTCGTTCGGGTATTGATCGACATTGTCGTTCTTACCGTCGCCATCCGTGTCGGCGTTGTTTGGGTTGGTACCCATAGCATACTCTTGGCTGTTGGTCAAGCCGTCACCGTCTGGGTCTGCCTGGCCGTCGCCGCCGTTAAGCGGGTCCAATCCGTTGGCAACTTCCCATCCATCTGGTAGGCCGTCTCCGTCGCTATCTGCATTGTTCATGTTCGTGCCATGTTGCTGTTCTTCTGCATTAGTTAGTCCGTCTCCGTCCCAGTCAGCGCCGCCATCAGACGGGTCAAGTGGGTCAGAACCGTCGCCACTTACCACTGCTAGAGCGGATGTTGCGAGAAGTACTGCAATAAGCAAACTCATTATTCTATTCTTCATATTTGATCTCTCCTTTATTTTATTTTTTTTTTTTACTGATCAGAGAACCCGCTGTTCTCTCTTTCCATCGATACTCGAGACTGGCTCGAAAAGTCGCATGGGATGGTGCGGGCGTCTTCTCCCCCGAAAACACCCGAAAAGCGGGCGCTGTAAAGGGGTGATTGGGGTGAGGAAACAGTGCTTACGCCGATGTCGTTGACACCCTGCAGTATCGTCGCAGTGTGGCGATTATATCTATTATTCAGCGCTGTTACTTGATTATCCTCTTGCATTAATTTTCACGTTTCGTTCGTAGGGAACCCGCCGTTCCCTCTAAACTTCGCTGGATACTAGATGCTTATGAAGCCTGCGCGCGGCGGCATCAACGCTTTTTTCATACATCTGGAGATAGTGTGGGCGAAGTTGAGGATGAAGATGGTGAACTCGGCAAGAGTACACTTGCAGGGTGGAAACTCAGCCAGCGCGCGGTCGGCTCGCGCATTCCTTCGTCAGAGAAACGATATTGCCGCAGACGGCCATGGCCTTCAGCTGAAGCAAAGACACCGCCTTTAATTCCTGCTTTGATGGCTAGTCGGGCGAGGGCGATTTTTGCCGCCCGGATGGTATTCGAGGCTTCCTTCAATTCCTCGGCGCTATCGCTGGCCAGCGCCAAGCGGTCGATGAGTTGGCCCTGAGAAGCACCCTCAGGGGCGCTGGCAATCATCCCCAAGATAATGAATTGGTCTTTGGTCGATGCATCCCAGCGTTCCCATTTCTCAGTGAATCTCAGCTCGATATTCAGCAACCAGGATTTCTTCTCGCCTTTGAATTGGCGTGGATTGATTCCCTTACCCGAACTTAGATTGAGGTTATAGCACTGGTCACCCTTGGGAAGAACTTCGGAGAAATGATGAAACTTCCACTCACGCTCAAGCCAATTATCGACCTGTGTCAATAGGAAAGGGTCACTCCCTCTGGTCTGCCAGATCCCCTGGCGGAGTAATTTCGGGGCTATATTGCGAAAGCCCTCGGGGTCGCGCTTGGAAAAAATCTCAAATGCTTCGACCAGCCGCTTGACCTGCTTCTTGCGTGCCCGCTCATCTTGTTTGTCGGAGAGCGGTGTCTCGGCTGCCATCGGTTGGCTTGTGAACATCATTATTCAAATCCATTTCGTTATCCTGTGCCGGAAGCGAAGGCCACTATGTATTGTTACGAAGTTCGGCCTTCGGAGTATAGGGTAGACTGTGGTGTATCCCCTTTAGCGAAGGCCGAGCTTCGACTTGCTGAGCCGAAATACTTCGAAACTAGGCTAAGTTTCTTGCCTGCATTCTGATGCCTACTGGCAACAGCCTTGCACTCGTATTCGTCGTCTTCCTCTCGGTCGAAATACGTAATGCTACATATTGTCCGGTCGACCTCACGGTATCCTTCGCTTAGATTCCACCGACTAGTGCGTTAGGCATCAAGATCGTACCGACCTTGGCCCAATCTGCATTGGCCAGAAATTCCCCGTCAACTAGACGGTTATCGGCAAAGACCCAGGTATTAGGTTGGGAGGTAAGACGCTGGATGGTCTCCTCCTTGGTCAGTTGTAGGGTCGTGTGTCCGGTATTGTCGGCGATCTTTACTGTGGTGCGTATATCATTACTCATTTTATTCTCCTGCCATCGTGTGGCAATAGCATAGATTCCTTACCCAATATAAACCACGAACTCAAGTGAGCCACCCCCTGAGATGGTAAATCGCCCTTCGTAAGCCTCATCCCCCGGCACTGTAACGGCTCACTGAGGGATGGTTGTGCGGCGCTCGATAATGGCAAAACCGGGTGAAGATTTACCCGCGGGATATTTCACCACCCGTTACCAAACCCTACGCCAACCGTTGGGTTTCCCTTCGGGAGCTGAACACATCGCCGATGATGGACAAGCCCTACACGCATGGGTGGAGGTAGATGGCGAAGTGGTGGCGGTCGGGCGTGCGCATCTGATTCCACCCGACGAGGATGGTAGTGCGTCTGACCATGCGGGTGCGGATGCAGCGACCTGCCCGGCATTTGCACCACTCAACGGTGCGGATGATTTTCCTGCGCCTGATGAATTGCGACCAGCCTTCCAGATTCGCCAGATGGGCACCTTGGATGAATGGCGGCGCCAAGGTTGTGCCAGAGATATCCTGGAACTTCTTGAGGCCGGGGCTCGCACCCAGTGGGGTTGTGCCAGCGGTTGGCTCCAGGCGCGATTGCCGGCGATTACGTTCTACGAAAGGATGGGGTGGACGGCCTTCGGGCCAACCTACGAGGTAGAAGGAATCGGGCCGCACGTATCAATGTACAAGTTGTGCCGGTGACTTCTCATGTCGTGTAACGAAGATGCCGATGATTGAAATCGGAATCAGCAGACACCCTACTACGGGAAGAAAAGCAGCAATAATCTCCAACGCTTCACCGCGGCCATCTGTAGTTTCATACTCAATCCAACGAGCATATTCGTCCTCGTGGGCGAAGAGGATATTATCGGCATCATCAACAGCCAACCAAGCAACCGACCAATAATTAGACCATGATTCGCATTGTAATTCATACCATGTTTCTCCATCTGCTTGAGTAGAGTGCGAATCTTGTACATATTCTTGTTCGTGCCAGCAATTTCCATTTTTTAGCTCCACGCCTAGCCATTCAATCTGGTCTATTTCGGCACTTCCGGTCCATGATGTCACCTTCATCTCGACCCCTTCGATGGTGACCTTTTCTTCAAGTTCAGTACCACCGTAACGGTGGTAATAACCATTGCCGGATGCGAATTCCATGAAAATCGGCACCACTGTCATCAACGAGATTATTGTGCCAACCAGCAGTAATTTGAAACGGCCATTGTTGGTACTAATCAATTGTCTGAACCAATCTTTGAACGATAACTTTGGCTGAACTCCGGCCATCACCCCATAGGGAGATGCTGCGACCCCCCCGGCTCCACCCGGAGTTGCGACCTGCCCGCTCAGCAATGGGGCGACTTGGCCTCCGGGTGAGGCAAAGGCACCGACCACCACGCTCGGTGGTGGGGTTTGTACCTCCTGCTCTACCGACCCATCGCCGGACTCCTCTTCCATGGCGGTAATTCAGGCCGTAAGCATTTCATCATTTCCGCAACCGAAGGTCACTACATGTCGTTACGACGTTCAGTCTTAGGAGGGAAAGGTTGTGCCGAGTTCATCCCCTATACCTATGGCCGTACCTGAATTTGAATCTTAGTGACCTTCGTTTTATTGGCCTTCGTTGATATTTTCGAGCCACTGGCGCAGACGTCGACAGCCCTCGCGGATATTGTCGATATTTGTGGCATAGGAAATTCGGCAATACCCCTCGCCGCCCTGCATCAGGCTGGCAGGGATCAGTTGTACCTGCGCCTCGGATAGGGCCCGGCGGGCGAAGGTCTTGTCATCCATCCCGGTGGCGGTGATATCGATGATGATGTAGAATGCCCCTTCGGGTTTGTTGACCGATAGTTGTGGGATTTTGGACAATTCCTCGAATACAACTTCACGCCGCTCCCCAAAGGCATTGTGCATCGGCATACGCCCCGCATCATCGAACAAGGCAAATGCCGCCGCCTTCATTAAAAAAGTCGGGACGTGGGTGGCGGCGCTGGTCTGGCACAGGTGCAGGGCACGCGCCGCCTCGGGTGGACCAGCACAGAAGCCCAACCTCCACCCGGTCATCGCCCAGGATTTTGACCAACCACCGATGGTGATGGTCCTCTCCCAACCTCCTTCGATGGTCGAAGGGGAGGTGTATGGATGGTCTGACCACACCATTGTCGCATAGATCATATCATCGATTATCCACAGGTCGTGGCGTATCGCCAAATCAACCAGCGCCTTGGTCTCCTGTGGGGTATAAACCGCTCCAGTAGGGTTGTTGGGCGAGTTGATGAAAATGAATTTCGTCTTCTTTGTGACCGCAGCCTCCAATGCTTCCATGTCAGGGTGAAACGATGGTTGTAGGGTCGGTACATGCACTGGAGTCATTCCGACCAAGTGAATCTGGGCATCATAGGTCGGCCAAGCTGGGGCAAGAAGCAACACCTCATCACCGGGATTGCCCAGACCCATTAGGGCATAGAGCAGAGCCTGCTTACAGCCCGGTGTGACGACCACATCTTCCCAGCCGACCTCGATACCACATCTCTCGTCAAGAAAGCGTGCCACGGTTCTGCACAACTCTTCACTTCCACTGGGGCGGGTGTAAGAAGTCTCTCCATCGCGCAGGGATTGGATGGCCACCTCCCTGATACCCCCGGGGGTGATGAAGTCGGGCTGACCTATGGTGAAACGGATAACTCCTTCTGGAGGGGGGGCGAGAAAATCGGCAAATCCATTGCCGACCTTATCCAAATATCGATTCATATCCGGCAGACGACCACCTAATCCCATAATGGGATAGGGTGTGCTTAAGGGTGCTGCCTTTCAATATGGTGGCTTACATATCTCAATATATCGCTGAGAGGGAGAAAAAGAATGGTGATTGTAGAGGATGGAAATTGTTTGGCCATCGTGCCACCAACTTGCAATCGAGAAAGTCGCGTTGAAATATAACCTGTATGTGCGACAAGATAAGCACGGGTGACAGAGCGGCTATGTGCGGGACTGCAGATCCTGATACCCGAGTTCAAATCTCGGCCTGTGCTCTTACGATATGCTTGTAGTAGTACACGTTAGGTACTGTACACGCGCTGGCCTGACCGCGAACTTCCTTCACTCGTATCGCTCGATGATGTTTTCGCTCATTCCAGTTCGCTGGCTCGGCCTGTGCTCCATCTATACGCTACTACAGTACAGAAGGATCACGCTTCTGAGATTCTCCACAGTGAGCCGCCTTCGCCGAAATTGGCGAAATACAGGTCACCGGTGGTCGGGTGAAATCTCAGGGGCAGGGGGGTTCCGATATCCTCGGCAATGACGCTTGGAGTACCGCTCCAATCACCGTCGGAATCCTGAGTGAAATCGATTCTGATTATTTCGTGACCTTGGGGGATGGCGGTATTCCACGAACCATAGACGGTCACGTAAACCGTGTACTCTCCGCCGGGTAGTGACGAATTAGCCGGCCGGGCATCGATGCCGTTGATACTGCTGTGGGGAGTCCAGGTCGCAATCGGGCCAATTGTCCCTTCGGGAACTGGATGTTCGGGGTCATCATCAGGCCAGCCGTAATCGGCACCAACCATCAGTAGATTGACCTCTTCAGGGGGATGGTCGCCCTCCCAGTCTCGGCCGTTATCGGTGAACACATAGCCCATTCCCTCAACCCAGGTGCCATCGTAAGAATTGCGTACCCCGCTGGCCACAACTCCGTGTTCTCCCGACCAAGGGTCGACCCAAAGTAAGGCTGCATTGCGCTCATCCGCCTCGACGATGATATTTTTTGTACTACCGCTGTGCCACAGCAGAGTACCATTGC
>Ga0209554_1000870_pt1 | contig 24532 bp, 19 predicted proteins | sample MarorgKNORR_S2LV_5_FD_188221 | JGI IMG/M metagenome (GOLD analysis project Ga0209554, IMG submission 188221) | Marine microbial communities from the Southern Atlantic Ocean, analyzing organic carbon cycling - Bottom_A/KNORR_S2/LV (SPAdes) (version 2) | ecosystem: Environmental > Aquatic > Marine... | reverse complement strand
TGTGTCTGTATGAGTGTCAGCGACTCGAATAGCTCGTCCATCGTCCCGAAGCCGCCCGGGAAGATCACGAATGCTTCAGCGTACTTGACGAACATCGTCTTGCGAACGAAGAAGTATCTGAAGTCGATCGACACGTCGATGAACTCATTGCTGGACTGCTCGAAGGGAAGCTCGATGTTGCAGCCCACGGAGGTCGCGCCCCCGTCCTTCGCGCCTCGGTTCGCGGCATCCATGATGCCGGGTCCGCCACCGGTGATGATCGCGAAACCCGATTCGCCGAGTAGCCGCGCGGTTTCCACGCACTTCCGATACATCTCGTCGTCAGGACTCGTGCGCGCCGATCCGAAGATCGAGATGGCAGGGCCGATCTCGGACATCTCCTCGAATCCCTCGACGAACTCCCCCATGATGCGGAAGACGCGCCAGGCATCCTTCCCGATCGTGTGCAGGTCTTCGACACGCTCGAGCAGGCGTTCATCCTCGGTCGGCCGATCGTGAGGATACGGCTGGACCCTGCCGGGCTTGTCGTTGTCATCGGTCATCGGGTGTCCTTGACGAGTTCAGCTGAGATGCCGGTTGACGGCCTCAGGCTTGGTTTGCGAGCCAACGTCCGGTTCTTTCGAGGGCCTCTTCGTGTGTGTGTGTCGGATCCCAACCCAACTCGTCCCGAAGCCGACGGGACTGGTACGGGTTCTCCCCGAGTGCCAACGAAACCACGCGTGATATGGACAGGTGCTTCGCATCAGGTGCATGCGCTCCGAACCAATCGAGTAGGCTCGCCCCGCCACGGATGACCCCGGCCGGGATCGACACGAAGGTGGCGCGCACACCGAGCCCACGGGAGAGACACTCCAACAAGCCACGCTGAGTGAGCGGATGGTCGGAGCCGACGTCATAGGTAGTGCCGCCGCGGCCGTCTTCCAGCATCCGTCGGAGCGCACCGGCCACGTTCCCCGCGTACACGGCCGGGATCGCGTTGTTACCGCGACCCATGAGCGGGACGACCGGCAGTCTTGCGATCCTGGCGAGTGCCGGGGACATGAGACGGTCACGCTCGCCGTAAACCGCGCACGGCCGCGCCACGGCTACCCGTAGGCCCTGAACGTCCTCGATGCCCCTGGCAACCTCCTCTGCCTCGCGCTTTGAGCGCGCGTACAAGTCCGTTGCGGCGAGGTCGGTGTCGAGCGGTGTGTCCTCGTCGACCGGCCCGTCGGACGGCCCATACACCGCAACCGATGAGACGTGGAGCGCGAGACCCACATCGGCCTGGGCCGCCGCGGTCAGGACGTTGCGCGTCCCGTCCACGTTTACTGCCCGGATCTGTGGCCATGAACCGTCCGTGTACACAAGGGCCGCGCCATGAACCAGATGGGTGCACCCCTCCATGAGCGGCGCGAGCGCCTCTGGCTCGTCTCGCACGTCGCCCTCCACCACGGTGCAGCCCAACTCCTCGAGGAAAAGCGTGTCGGCCCCGGGGCGGCAAAGCGCCACGACCTCGTCTCCGGTTGAGCGGAGCTCCTCCGCGAGGTGCGAACCGAGTAGGCCGGTACCGCCCGTCAGGAACACGTGCATGGTCGGGTGTGGTCCGTCCCGAGGGCCGGCCTCAGCGGCCAGCTAGGAACGCCTCCGCGGTGGCCTTGAGGGTGGTCGTGACGCCCTCGTGATCGACGTACTCGATGAGTGCCCGGGCCATCTGGGTGTCGTATACGTCGACGATGTGGCCGTAGTAGGCCGCCGCATCGTCCGGCCTGCTGAGCTCCAGGGCCGCCTCGGCTGCAGCAGCGAGCCCAAGAAGGTGGTCCGCGTCGACGGCCAGGATCTCCTCGGCGGTAGCGAGCGCAGACTCGAGCTGCATGCCTGTCCTCTGCAGCATCGAAAGATGAAAGAGGCCATCGATGTCCAGCGGGCGCGCTAGATCGTAGGCGGCGGTCGCCATCGGCATGAACTGCTGCGCCTGGAGCGAGTCGCCGTCCGCCGCCGACTGCATCACTCGATTGTACAGCGCATCCGCGCGCTCTATGGGGCTCATGTTGCTGATGTCGGGAGCCGGGCCCGTGAGTGCGCCGCCCCCGGTGACCGGCACCGGGTTGGGCCCGACTGGGCCTCCGGGCTGCACCATCTGCGTGCCAACGACCACGATGAGCCCGAACATCGCAATCCCGGCGATCCACCACGGCAGGTTCTGACCCCCCACAGTGGCCGCGGCCGCATCTCGGTGGCCGCTACTGCCGACGTCCGTTCCGCACTGATTACAGAAGGCCGCGGCGGGGGCGACCTTCGCCCCGCACTGGTTGCAGAACTGGCCACCCAGCTTCGACCCGCAGTTCTGACAGAACTTTCCCGTCGCAGGCTTTCCACAACTCGGACAGAACGGCTTCCCGCTGCTAGCAGGGGTCATTTCCGCATCGCGTTGAAGAGTAGGGGCCACGTAGCGACCGTCTGCGCGCGGTAGTTCGGCTGGAAGCCGAACAGGACAATCGAACCCTCGCCGATGTCTGCCTCCAAAATGGCCGGCTGACCGGCAATGTGCTGACCGCCGAGCACCCATCCGGACAGCAGCGGGTCACCGGACCCGTACCGGGCTGCTACCCGGATACGCGGGTCGTCCACCTCGTACGCCATACTACTGCGCCAATACCATGACGAGATCTCTGAGCTCATCCCCGCATTGATCTCTGAGGAGTCGTCCAGCTCCAAGCGGAGGATCGAGCCCGGGATATAGAAGTCCGTATTCGCGAGGTCCGAGGTGATGTCCGAGATACCGAGGTCGAAGAGGTCCTTCACGAAGTCCGTCGCCCCTTCGATCGCGACGACGCGTCCACCGTTTCGCACGAACGCGGCTACAGCCGCGGCGCCCTGGTCGCCGAGGCCACCGGCATACGCAGGCGGAACCTGCCCGGGTGCGAAGCCGTTTGTGATGGAGCGAGCATCCTGGGTCTGGAAGACCAGGACGTCGTAGTCGCTCAATGCACCGCCGCGAATGTCTGCGTCGTGAATCGTGTCGTACGCCATGTCGTACTGGTCGAACACCCACCGCTGCCAACCCTCGGGCATCGGCTCCTGCCACGACTTGTACATCGCGATCCGGGGTGCGTCGGACCCCGTCAGATGATCTGGCAGCTGGAAGTCGAAGGCGGGCGCGTCGATGGGGTCGGACAGTGAAACGCCTATGTCTCCGTCGATCGCCACCGCCTCGAAGTCCATGAGGTACCCGAAGGTGTGACCGGTCACGTCGTACGGACGCTGGGGCGGCCCGCCCGGGTACTCACGGAGGTCGGGGTAGTATTGAATCTCGAGCATCGAGTTCGCGAAGCTGGCCCATGGCTGGTTCATCGGGATCACATAACTACCCGATGGAAAATTCATGCCACCGATGGAGAATGCCGATTCGGCCCGATGCACCTCCACGTCGGCCATCACGAACGAGCGCAATGCGTACTTCACGCCTGTCTGGTTCTCCTGCTCAGCAGGGATGATCCAGGCATCGGGCCACGCGTCCCACTTCTCTACGGCGCGCTTGTTGATCCCGTGGAAGTTCTCGAGCCAATACCGCCTGTTCTTCGCGGCGTTGGTCAGCAGCGCCATGGCGCCCGAGAACTGATAGTCGACGATGTCCGGCAGGCCCCAGTCCCCGCCCGCCCACGGGTTCGGGAAGTTCCACGAGCGTTTGCTCGCGTCGAAGTTGCGTCCCGGGCCGAGACGGTCAGGCGAGATGTTGGTGGGTGTCGCGATCCGCGCAGATGCGGTCTCGGAGAGCACCCGGGCAGCACCGTGGTAGTGCATATAGGCCCGTGCGGGGGCGTAGGCGTCGTATTGCGCGTTGATCACGATTCCGGCCTTACCCTGCGAGGTCAGCTCCGCCGCCATGTAGGCTCCCAGTTGGCTCACGGCCGTGGTCAGGGCCGGATCGATATTGGGTTCCCAGGGCTCGATGTACGGCGGAACGAACATGCGGGCGCCATTGCCGCCCATCTGGTGGATGTCGTGAACGATCTGCGGATGCCAGGAGTTCTGCGCGGCGACTGTGTGGATCGTCTCGTCGAGCGTGAAGGCGTACCAGTCGCGGTTGTTGTCGTGGCCGGCGTAGTAGTGGTAGAGCCAGGGCAGCGGAGACGTTTCGAATTCGGTGCCCAAGTGGTCGTTGTACCAGTCCACCACCCACTGCAGCCCATCCGGATTGAGCGACGGGATCTGCAGGAAGATCACGTTGTCCAGGATCTCGAGGACCTTCGCCTCGTTGGACGAAGCCATCGTGTACGCGAGCTGAGCCGCGGTCTGGCTTCCACCCACTTCGGTCGCGTGAATCCCGTGCGTGATCATCGCGACGGTCTTCCCCGAGTCGAGTAGCCGCTCGAGCTCGGCATCGTTCGCGATGGTCCGAGGGTCGGCCAGCTTCATCTGGATATCGAGCAACTCGCCGATCCGGGCGTGGTTCTCCGGGCTCGTGATGGTCAGCATCACAAATGGTTGGCCGATCGTGGTCGTACCGAGCGTGTCCAGGGTCACCCGCGGGCTCGCCTGGGCGAGTTTCTCGTAATACGCGGTGAGCTCGCCCCAATCTGCGAGCTTGCGGTGGTCCCCGATGTCGAACCCGAAGTGCGCACGTGGAGTAGGAACGGTCTGTGCCGCGAGAGCGGGCACGACGATGGCTAGGGCCACGAGGGCTGAAATGAGCCGGCGAATCATCAGAACTCCTTCAACGCGACGCATATGGTCTGCGTCGGGTCGAGCCGTAGTTAGTGGGGTGCCGGAAGATGGTACCCAAGGGCTCACGGGCCGGCAACGGACGCGAATCCGGAGTGCGTTCGCGCCGTTCTCGACCTTTGCGGCAGCGTCCGCGATCGCACTGATCGCGGACGCTGCAGTGGCTGCCCAGGACGCACCGCCCCCGAGTTCCGTGGCGGTGCCTCCCGACACCTATGGGTCGCCCGCGGTCCGCAGTCTCGTCGCGCGTGCCATGGTTGCTCGAACCAGACAGATCGAGGGGATCGAGAGCTACGAGGGGAAACTCCGTCAGCGCCTTTACATCGGCCTGACCTCGCTCCGCTTCAGACGCGAGCGCGGCCTCTTCGAGCACGAGCGAATCGCCCACATCCGCTGGACCGCATCCGGCGACCGCGTGATCCAGTGGGTCGGCCTGAGAACGGCGATCCCCATTGCGGGTCTCGATACCGGCAAGAAGGATCGTCCGGACGTGGTCATCGTCGCGTCCGACGATAGCACCCGCTCCATCTCGTTGACTGGGAACCAGGAGCTCGGACAGGAGATGGCAGACGAGCTGCTCGACGAGGACGCCGATGACATGATGGGCTTCGATTTCAGCCCGGGCGCTGACCGCCTCACGTTGGGCGATGATGACGACTGGGCGCTCCACCCGTTGGCCGATACCGCAGCGGCTCACTACCGGTATGCGCTGGGTGACACGCTGCGGATCACGCTCCCGGCCAACGAGCGGAACGTCGTGCTCTACGAGGTGCTCGTCGAGCCGCGCCGCGCCGACTTCCACCTCATGGCCGGATCGATCTGGTTCGACTCGGCATCCGCCTCGTTGGTACGCGCCACATACAGGCCGGCGCGCCCCTTCAACCTGGCCATCGACGATCCTGGGGAGTCGGACGACGTGCCCGGCTTCCTGCAGCCGATCGAGGCGGAGATCATGTACATCACGATCGAGTACAGCCTCCAGGAGCTCGAATACTGGCTGCCGCGCCGCTACGCCTTCGAGGGAGAGGCACGGGTCGGGTCCCTTTTCCGCGTACCGATCACGCTCGAGTGGAGCGTCGGCGAGTATCTGGTCAACGAGACACAGACGGATCTGCTGGTAGAGGGGGATCTGCCCGAAGGATGGCAGCGGCAGGAGAACATCAGCGAGGACGACGACGGTCGCGAGATACGCACCACGGTGATCGTGCCTACCGTCGAAGAACTTCGGCTGTCGCCCGACCTCTCCGAGGACTTCGGGGAACGCTCACCCACCTCGTTCAGCATGGACGAGATCGAGAATCTCGCTGCGAAGCTCGACGGCCTTCTTCCGACCTATAATCGGTTCCGACCAAGCCTCGACTGGGGTCTCAGCCGCGGCATGGCACGCTACAACCGTGTGGAAGGACTCAGCTTCGGGGGCATCTCCACGATTCCGCTCAACCCGAGGTTCGATCTCGAAGCCAACGTACGAGCCGGATCGGGAGATCGGACGATCACCGTGTCGCTGGGACTGCGGTGGGGACCCGAGTCGACCCGGTGGACGCTGTCCGGATACCACCGGCTGCAGTCGATGTCGGACAACGGCGACCCCTTCGGCTTCGTGAGCTCGACAGCGAACCTCTTCCTCGGCACCGACCGAGGCGAATACTACCGCTCATCGGGTGGTTCGCTCGGCTACCAGGACATAGGCGAGCGCGTCCGTTTCAGGCTCGCCGCCTTCTACGAGCGCCAGCGCGCGGTGGCGCTCGAGTCGGACTTTTCGATCCGTGAGTGGAACACGCCGGACTTCATCAGGCCTGTGCTCGCGGCTGATGAGATCGACGTCGGCGGGGCGCGCACTGATCTGAGCTGGTTCAGCGGGATCGACCCGAATGGGCTCATCGTCACGGGCCGCCTGACGGGCGAGCTCGGCTTCGGGACCCCGGTCGGCGTCACGACCGGCGACGTCTCGTATCAGCGAGCGACCGCGACGCTCTCCGCGAGCCATCCGCTCCCGTTCGGCCTGGCGGGCGCGATCGAGGTAGGCGGAGGCACATCGTGGGGTGACCTACCCGTCCAGCGGCAGTTCTTCGTCGGTGGGGCCGGAACGCTTCGTGGCTTCAACCTCAACGAGTTGTGGGGCGACACGTTCTGGCGAGGACGCGCCGAGATCGCAACAGGCTTCGCCGCAGCCCGGATCGGGCTCTTCACCGACATCGCATGGGCCGGCGCCCGTGACGACATCGCCTGGGATGACCGGTACCAAGGCGTCGGGATCGGGACGTCACTGCTGGATGGTCTGTTCCGGTTCGACATCGCGCGGGCGATCACACGAGGCGATCGCTGGAAGGTGCACTTCTACCTGGACGGGCTGTTCTAAGGCGCGTCCAGCCACCTCCGAAATGTCGATCAGGGCTGGCTACTCCTCCTGAAGCGAAACGACAGCGACTGCTGGTCACGGAGCCACGATCCACTAGGTCAACGCCGGGAGCTTCGAGATTCAGAACCTCTTGGCCTGGCGTGCGCGTCGCCGACCGGACTACCCTCCGTCTCGAGAGTGCGGAAACCCGATGCGTGCTCTCCGGGCTATCCAGCGAAGGGCGATGCGCGATGAACAGGCTGACGAGAAACACGCACCGGCTGGTGCCGAGCCTCCTCCTGATCCTCACCCACGACGGATCGCGACGGTCGAGAACGCTCGCACCGCGCCGCTGACTCAGGAGATCCCGGTCAGCCCCGACGTTACCATCGGTCAGTTCGACAACGGATTGCGCTACTACATTCGGCAGAATCACGAACCTGAGAATCGTGCTCAGCTACGACTGGTCGTGCGCGCGGGCTCGATCGTCGAGGATGACGACCAGAGCCAGCGCACCGGGATTCGCGCGATGGCCACGGTGCTGCAGCCCGAGCTACGCGAAGTGTTACGAGAGGAGTTGGGGGGGGACGTACAGCGTGACGGTCCGCGCCACGTACGTGCACCGTCCGATCGAGCAGTACCGAGTCACGATAAGCTTCGGGTCAGATCCGGAGCGCGCGGACGAGCTGATCCGTACCGTCTTCGCCGAAATCGATCGGCTCAAGATGGATGGTCCAACCGAGGACCAGGTGGCCGACGTACAGGCCGGAATGGGACGCGCTCTGGAGACGAATCTGGAGCGAAACATCTATTGGCTGAGCCAACTCGCCTTCGCGTACCAGCTCGGGGTCGACCCGGGATCGACTCTGATGTCGGCCCGCGCGTCGATCGAAGCCCTGACGGTATCGACGCTCCGTGACGTCGCGACTCGTTACCTGGACACCGACAACTTCGTCAGGGTGACTCTGTTGCCGGAGCGGTGATCACCGGATCGCCTCCCGGGCGCAGGGCCGGGGTCCGCGGTGTCCATTCGCCACTGATTTCGGTACCGTTGCTCAACCCCAAGACAACGATGGAGTCGGCTGTGAAGAGTCGCACCAGCCTCGTAGTGATGATGCTCGCTCTCACCGCCTGCGAGACGGCGTCGGACACTGCTACGACGATGTCAGCTGGGGAAATTCCCGTGCTTTCCGGCGATGCAGTAGCGGGTCACATGCGGACCCTTTCGTCCGACGACTTTCTGGGCCGCGCCCCCGGCCACGTAGGGGGCGACATGGCCGCGGACTACATCGCTGCCGAGTTCGCGGAATATGGGCTGGAGGCTCCAGACGGGTCCCATTTCCAGGCGGTGCCCATTGTTGGGACGAGCACGAATCCAGCCACGGTGCGCCTTTCGTTTTCGGGCCTCAACGGCACGGTCACACCGCGCTACCTGGACGAGTTCGTTCTGAACGCGGGTGATCCGGTGGCGGACGGAGCCGGCGGCGAGGCGGAGCTGGTGTTCGTCGGATATGGCATCAATGCCCCGGAGAACGAGTGGAACGACTTCAGAACCGTCGATGTAGCCGGCAAGTACATCATGATTCTGGTAAACGACGCCCCCGCGCCGGCCAGCGAGCCGGACCTCTTCGGTGGCGTGGCGATGACCTACTACGGTCGCTGGACCTACAAGTATGAGGAGGCGGCACGGCAGGGGGCGCTCGGCGCGATCATCGTTCACGAGACCGAGCCGGCGGGGTATCCATGGAGTGTCGTGAGAGGTGGTTGGTCGGGCGAGGGGTTCTCGCTTCCCCCCGACCCGTCCGCGCCGACACCGGCCGGCATGGTCGGCTGGGTGTCGGTCGACGTCGCGCGGAGCGTGTTGGCCACGGCTGGCCACGACTTCGATGAGCTCAAGACGAGGGCCGCGATCCGGGGCTTCGCCGCCGTCGAGACGGGCATCACCGTCAATGCGACAGTCGAGAGCACGGTCCGCAGGGTCGAGACGCGGAACGTCGTCGGCCTACTCCGGGGCTCCGAGCGCCCCGAGGAGTACATCACGGTCACGTCTCACTACGATCATTTCGGAATCGGTGAGACCATCGACGGGGACTCGATCTACAACGGTGCGTACGACAACGCATCGGGCACGGCGCTGCTGCTCGAGCTCGCTGCTGCCACCGCGGGGATGGACACACGCCCGGCCCGATCCGTGCTTTTCATTGCGACCGCAGCTGAGGAGCAAGGCTTGCTCGGAGCCGAGTGGTACGCGCAATCGCCGCTCTACCCGCTGAACCAGACCGTCGCGGAGATCAATATCGACGGGGCCAACCTATGGGGTGAGACGGACGACATGATCGTCCAGGGGGAAGAGCGGAGTGGGCTCGGCGCCTACGTCCGTCCGCGCGCTGCGGAGCTCGGGGTCTCGCTACGGCCAGATGCCGAGCCGGAGAAGGGCTTCTTTTTCCGCTCAGACCACTTCCCCTTCGCCAAGGCGGGAGTCCCCTCCTTATATGTCGAGCACGGTCGCGACTACCGGGGGCAGCCAGCGGGCTGGGGTGCCCAGATCCTGGCCGAGTACACGGCCAGCCGCTATCACGCACCGTCCGACGAGTTCAGCCCGGACTTCGTGTTCGCCGGCGCCGTCCAGCAGGGCACGCTCGTCCTTTCGGTTCTTCTCGACATCGCAGCCGATGTAACTTGGCCGAACTGGCACGACGGTCAGGAGTTCAAGGCCGCACGAGACGCGATGATGGAGGGCCGCTAGCGCCCGGATCTACGCCTGATAGACGGTGTTGATGACCCCCCGGAGGGCGCCGAAGAACATTGCGCTCTCCCGGACTCGCTCGAAGAAGGAGTCGGGCGCCCGATCCGACGTATGACTGAAGAGCCCGGTGACCGTGACGTCCGTCCGCGCGACAGCGGGTAGGCTGTCCATCAACCTCAGGCTCTCCGTGAACGGTATCAGCCGGTCGCCACGGCCATGAATCAGGCGTGTCGGAACGGTCACCCGTCGCAGCTCATCGGCCGGGTCCAGCAGGGGGTCGGCGCGCCGGCACGCCTCAGCGAGCCGCTTCGCCATCTCTTCACAATCATCCCGCGGGGGACGTGCCACGGTCGTCGGGGAAGCGAAGAAGTCGTATAGGGGTCTGTGACGTTTGGCCAAATCGCCGCGAAGCTCCTCGATCATACAGTCGTGGTGGGGCTCCCAGGCGGAGATGCGCTGTTCGCTCCCCACGGCGGCCAGGCGACGGAGCGCTTCGGCAACGTCCGTAGCGTCCTCGCACCCGGGAATGTCCGTCAGGTGATTGCTGGCGACTACCCAACGTCCATACGGATCAGGACTCAACGAGTAGTCCACGCCTTGCCACTCATGCTCTCCCGTGAGGAGGCAGCAAAGCGTGCGCTCCAGGTCGAGATACCCTCCAAAAAGCACGACCCCGGCAATATCGTCAGTCAGTTCTGGTCGGGCACTGGCGATCGCCGCCTGAGGAGCTCCGAACGAGAAGCCGATCAGGCCTACTTTGCTGGCAGCGACCTCCGGTCTCTGCCTGAGAAGATCGATCCCGCCACGGATGGTCGGAGCCGTGATGCCCGGCGCGAGGCGCAGATTCCGCCACTCAGGAATCGCAGGGACCAGAACAGCGGCTCCGCTGGAGGCCAGCGCACTGGCGAAGCGCACGAGCTGCGGATGAAACCGCCCCATTCGTGATACTCCCCCAAGGGCGATCCATGCCGGAAGGGGCCCGCGTCTACGAGACGGAAGGACCAGGGTGGCGCCCATCGTCTCCCCGCTACGCTGCATCTCAGTCTCGATCAGCTCGACGTCTGCGCCCGCTTTCCAGCTGCGGGCGTAGCGAACGGTCCTAAGCGTCCCTTTTAGCATTCGGCAACCTAACGCCTCCGCGGCGCTGGACGCTCGCTCAGAATGGAGCGGCGCTGGATAACGGACCGGGCGACTCCGCTCCGCCGGGGGGTGATGGCTCCAAAGCCGTACGGCTCGGCACGCTTGAGCGAGGGGTCCGGGTGAGGCCCACCCACGATTCCCATGGGCGGCCGTCGCGGTCCGGCCGGCCTCAGTCCTGCCTCGCGCGACCCTACAGTCCGGTGGGCTGGTCCACGAAGTCCCATGTCAGCTCGAACCGCTCCTCCAGGTGGGCTGCGAGCGCCCTCACCCCGAACGTCTCCGTGGCATAGTGCCCTCCGAAGAGAACCGTCATGCCCAACTCCATCGCATCGAAGTGAGCGTGGTGGTTTCCCTCACCGGTCACGAGCGCATCCAGGCTAGCATCGACGGCATCCGCTATGAAGGAGGCCCCCGAGCCGGTGATCACGCCCACTCTCTCAACCCGCTCAGGGCCGCCCGGGATCACATGCACGGAGCCCTCTAGCACTTCCTCCAGCGTCGCAGCCAGGCCAGGAACCGTTGTGGCCTCGGGCATGGTGCCCCACCACCCGATGTTCACGCCCTCGTAGGCGCCGAACTGACCCTGTACGTCGAGGCCGAGCGCACGCGCCAGCTGGGCGCAGTTGCCCACCTCAGAGTGACTATCCAGCGGAAGGTGACAGGAATACAGAGCTACGTTCCCCTCCATGAGTCTGCGGACCTTCCGGTAGTGCCTGCCGACGAGGGGTTCGAGTCCACCCCAGAAAAGGCCGTGGTGCACGATCATGAAGTCAGCACCGAGCTCGACCGCAGCCGTGATGGACGCCTCCGAAGCGTCCACCGCAGCCACCACATGCTGGATCTCGGCCGGCCCGTCTACCTGGAGACCGTTTAGCGCGCCACGGCTGTCCGGATGTCCACTAACCGCAAGGTATCCGTCGAGGTATTGGAGGATAGATTCTAATTTCATGTCGCGATTCGGGTGAATTTGTGACCGTGGTGGAAAAGGTGTGGAAAACCGAGTGACCGGTCATCAATGGTCGCCAGCTTCAAACGCTTCACCGTCCCTAACTCACAGTACTGGAACGATTTGTGAGGTCTTGAGGCCCCTTCGGGCCAGACGGCTTCGCCCTGATTTTGGTTGGGGAAAAGTCCGTATCCCAGTTCGCGCGAGGCCTGAGCCGCTCCAACTCGCCCACGAATCAGGTGCCAGACGCCTCGGGAGCGGGCTCTCCGCGTCGGCCAGCGGGATCGCCCATGTGGACAGTCCCGTTCAGGATCGCCCCCTCCTCGAGCTGCATGCGTCGGGCTCGGATGTCGCCCTCGATGCGACATGTAGCTTGTAACTCCAGGCGCGATTCGGCTACCAGAGTGCCGTTTACAGTGCCGGAGATCACGGCATCCTGCGTCGCGATGTCGCCGATCACGAGGCCGTCTTTCCCTATGACGACCGCTTTGCCCGCCCGCACGCTGCCCTCGACCCGGCCTTCAATACGAATGGTTCCGTCGGTTTCGCAGTCGCCGACGACCTTCATTCCGGGCCCGATGATCGAGATCACTGACTCTGGGGGAGCCCCGTTGCCGCTCCTATCGCGTGCCATCTATGCCTCTGGATGTACGGTTTTACAGGGAAACAAAGGTAGTCGGGAGCGGCCCCTAGAGCACTACGTAGGTTCTTGCACCATGCTCAAGGGATCGACCGCCTCGCCCTCGAGCAGAATCTCGAAGTGAAGATGCGGCGCGGTCGAGCGGCCGGTAGAACCGCTGAGGGCGATGACCTCGCGCTCGCGAACACGTTGACCTCGCGCCACGAGTTGGAGTGACGCGTGCGCGTACAGCGTCGTGTATCCCGCGCCATGGTCGATGACCACGAAGCGACCGTATACCTCATCTTCGCCGACATCAACGACCGTTCCCCCACCCGCTGCGCGTATGTATGAATCACTTGGGACAGCGATATCCAGACCGGGGTGGTCACCCTCCGCCCCCTCTAGAAGCGCCTGGGTAATGAAGCCCCTTTGTGTAAGCGGCCAGACCGTGGGCACGCTCGCCCCAGCTGCGGGCAGCGTCTCCGTACCTCTCCCGCGGCGCGCACCGCTGGCGGGAGGCAGCCACACGTCACCGGAGGAGCCCGGGCTCCCAGTACCGAACAAATCCCGAATGTTCCCGTACTGAGCCTCGATGGCTTCGAGGTCTCGGGCCAAGACCTGGATCCTCGCCTTGTCAGCGTCGACCGCCTGCAGCTGAAGTTCGAGGTCGGTCACTCTCGACGCCCGTGCGGCGAGGTACCACCAACTCCCGGCCATTACGGTCAGGGCCAGCGCGAGGAGGGATCCGACGACGGCCCAAATTCGCAGCCACTTGTACGGCACGTGGATCGTCCTGCTCTCCCGACCATCGTCGGGGACCACCATGATTGTCAGCTTCCGTCCGCTGAATCCCTTCACTCGACCACCTCCGCCACCTCTTGGCCGGTGATCAACTCATAGACGCGCTCGAAGTCCTCCGAGCCGTGATACTCGATCTCAATAGAGCCCTTGCCGCCCCTACGCTGCCGAATGGTTACGCGCGTCGAGAGCCTGTCGCGGAGCCCTTCTTCTAGCGCGCGAACGACGGGGTCGACGGCCGCTCCGGCCTTCTTGCGGCGCTTCTTGCTCACACCACTCGCCCGCTTCTCCGTCTCGCGTACCGACCACCCCTCGTCGGCAGCCCGCCTGGCAAGCTCGGCCGCGAAGACCGGATCCTGCACGCTCAGCAGTGCCCGCGCATGCCCGCCCGAGAGGCTCCCGGCCTCCACGAGCTTCCTAATGGACACGGGCAGGCGGAGCAACCTGAGAAGGTTGGTTACGGTGGAGCGGCTCTTTCCCACCGCCGCGGCGATCTCCGCTTGGCTCATATTGAACTGATTGCTCAGCGCGGCATATCCCTCGGCTTCCTCGAGGGCATTTAATGCCTCGCGCTGGAGGTTCTCTACGAGGGCGAGAACCAGAAGCGTCTCATCCGATGCGTCCCGTACCACAGTCGGCACGTCTTTCCACCCGAGTGAGCGGACAGCCCGCAGGCGGCGCTCACCGGCAATGAGCTCGAATCGCCCGTCGGCATCCGGCGCGGGTCGCACAACGATCGGCTGCAGCAAGCCGTTTTCACTGATCGACGCCGCCAGACCGGCGAGATCGCTGTCTGGGAACGTGCGGCGGGGCTGCATCGGGTTCGGTGAAATGGCCGAAACCGGCACCTTCCCAGCGTCACCCGCCCCCACCTCAGGCTCGAGGTATTCTCCGAGGAGGGCTCCGAGGCCCTTTCCGAGGCGGTCTCTCGTCATCCCGCCATCGCCGGTTGGCCGGCCGTTGCCCGGGCGCGTGCGGCGATGACTTCCTGCGCGAGCGCCAGGTAGGACTGAGCTCCCCTGGATAGGATGTCGTAAAGAACGATGGGACGACCAAAACTTGGCGCCTCCGCCAAGCGTACGTTCCTGGGGATGGCGGTCCGATAGACCGTCGCCCCGAAATACTCTCGCGCTTCGGCGGCGACTTGCTGCGACAAGTTCAGGCGATGGTCGTACATGGTGAGCAGGACCCCTTCGATATCCAACCCCGGGTTGAGGCCGCGTTGAACCAGACGTACGGTGTTGAGCAGCTGGCTGAGGCCTTCCAATGCGTAGAACTCGCACTGAATCGGGATGAGGACCGAGTCGGCGGCGGTGAGCGTGTTCAAGGTCAGCAGACCCAGCGAGGGCGGGCAATCCACCAGAACGTAGTCGTAGTTCTCACGGATGGGCGCGAGCGCCTTCTGGAGGACGCGCTCCCGATTTGGGACGGTGACGAGCTCAATCTCGGCGCCCACCAGGTCTCGCGTTGCGGGGATCACGTCGAGGTAGGGGAACCGGACCTCGCTGATAATGCCCTCATCGATCGCCGCATCACCGATGAGGATGTCGTAGATCGAAGTCAGCGCTTCTCGATTCTCGATGCCAAGACCGCTGGTAGCGTTGCCCTGAGGATCGATGTCGACCAGAAGCGTTCGCTTCTCGGCTACGGCCAGCGAGGCGGCCAGATTGATCGCCGTCGTGGTCTTTCCGACCCCACCCTTCTGATTTGCGATCGCGATGACGTGCGACATGTACCCTCTGCCCTATGAAAAACCGCCCTGCCCGCTCGCCCGGGGGAAGAATATATCCATACCGGCCGTATGGCGGAAAGCCGGTCGTGGCCGCGTGTGACCCGGCCCTCGGACTTTACGGCTCACCTCGGTACATTTCCATACGAAGGTAGGCCAGGCCCCGAGCTAGAAGGGACATAGGCATTTGCGGAGGAGGAGGATGCGGCGTCGCTGGATGAACCGAGTAGTCACGCTACTGGCGGTGGTATTCTCGTACGGCTGCGGAGATAGCGATCCGAGCGGGCCCGATCCGCTCGTGGCACCCTTTGTCGGCGATTGGTCCGCCACCGCGCTAGTGCTGACGAGCCCCCTTGCCGATCTGATCAGTGTGGACATCATCGAAATCGGCTCGACGTTCGATCTGAACGTACAGCCCAGTGGAGCGTACACGGCGATTCTCGTCTTTGCAGGTGGCGGGTCGGTCGAGATCGGAACGATCGAGGTCACGGCGACGACGATTACCCTGCACCGGGACTTCCCAAACAACCAGACAGCCGTCTCTACCTACCAGTTCATAGGGGACGACATGTTGATTCTCGACGGGGAAACCGAGTTCGATTTCAACCTCGACGGTATCCAGGACCAGGCGATCGCCCACTTCGAGCTCGTCCGAAAGTAGGCTTCATGACCGATGTTTCACGTGAAACATCCCTGGTGCCAGCGCCTGTTTCACGTGGAACAGGCGCGCCCCATGACCTCACCCGATCGCTTCTAAACGACCGCCGACTGTGTGGCCCGACTCCGTCGGACCTCCAGGAGCAGATTCTGCAGGTCCGCAGGCGTCACGCCCGGAATTCTCGCAGCCTGAGCAAGTGTTTCGGGCCTGATTCGCGCCAATTTCTCTCGCGCCTCATACGAGAGCGTTACGAACTCCATAAACGGCAAGTCATTGTCCAACAAGAAGTTGGCTTGTTCTCGAAGTCGCGCGGCTCGTTCCTTTTCCCGCACTACGTAACCCTCGTACTTCAGCTCCACCTGCACGGCATCCAATACGCTACTGGACAGGCTAACTCCTAAGGCGACCGCCTCTTCATCACCCGCCGCCAACAGGTCACCGGCGCTCACGCGAGGACGCTTCAACAACTCCACCGCCCTTACGGGCTCCGAAGTCGGACTCGTGTTCGCTTCCCCCAAGAGCTCTGCGACGTCCTTCTCTCCAAGCGTCGTCCCACGGAACCACGACAGGGCTCTGTCCTCGTCGGCCAGGCGACGCTCGAGCGTCGCCCCCTGCGCTGGAGTCAGGAGCCCTCGATCTCTCGCGAGCGGACCCAGACGACGCGGGCAGTTTTCCTGACGCAGGAGCAGTCTGAATTCGGCCCGCGATGTGAAGAGCCGATAGGGTTCGTCGACCCCCCGAGTGACCAGGTCGTCGATCAGCACACCGATATACGCCTGGTCCCGCTCGAGAAGAAACGGCTCATCGCCGCGCACCTTAAGCGCAGCGTTGGCACCTGCCACGATGCCCTGCCCTGCCGCCTCCTCGTACCCGGTCGTGCCGTTGATTTGGCCCGCGAAATAGAGGCCCTCGACGGCTTTCAGCTCGAGGGTGTGCCGGAGCTGATGAGGCGGGAAGTAATCGTATTCGATCGCGTACCCGGCCTTGGTCATCACGACGTCCTCGAGACCGGGAACCGTGCGAAGAAACTCCAGTTGGACTTCGGCCGGCAACGAAGTAGAGAGACCATTCACGTACAGCTCAGTCGTGTGGAGCCCCTCCGGCTCGAGAAAGACCTGATGCCTCGGCGCATTGGGAAACCGCACCACCTTGTCCTCGATCGACGGACAGTAGCGCGGTCCGCGCCCAGCGATCTCCCCACCATACAGCGCGCTGCGGAGCAGGTTATCAGCCACGACCTTCTTCAGCCCGTCCCCAGCCCATGTGATCCAGCAGGGGCGTTGCTCTGGAATCGTTTCCTTCGAGTATGACGCAAACCGGAAGGGAAGGTCCTCACCGTCCTGGCGTTCCACGCGATCGTAGTCGACAGTGCGCCCATCGACTCGCGGCGGCGTGCCTGTCTTGAAGCGGGCGACCTCCAAGCCGAGCCCCTCGAGCCCTTCCGCCAGCGCCACGGAGGGAGCTTCACCGGCCCTGCCCGCCCCGACGCCCGCTTCCCCCCCTACATGGATCTTGCCCCGTAGAAACGTGCCCGCCGTAACGACCACCGCGGGCGCTAGAAACGTCAGCCCGCCTCGCGTCTGGACCCCGCCCACGCGTCGGTCCTCCATCACCAAACCGCTGACGAGCGCCTGGAAGAGATCGAGGTTCGGTAACTCCTCCAGAACGCGACGCACCGCCAGAGGGTATAGCGCTCGATCGCACTGCGCTCGAGGACCCCATACGGCCGGGCCCTTTCTCCGGTTCAGCATTCTGAATTGAATACGCGACGCATCGGTGGCTCGCCCCATGATGCCGCCAAGCGCATCGACCTCTCGCGCTACCACGCCCTTGGCGATACCGCCAATCGCGGGATTGCAGCTCATCTGACCGATCCGGGTCAGGTCGGGCGTGATGAGCAGCGTCCTGACGCCCGCGCGCGCTGCGGCTGCCGCCGCCTCCGTACCCGCGTGGCCACCGCCCACCACGATCACATCATAGCCGCTACGCATCAGGGGAACCGCACCACGACATCGGCGCCTGACGGCAACTCATCCGCGGCGATGCGCACAACATCATCCACGCGTGCGGACACGGGGCCCACGGAAAGGGCATCCTCCAGATCAGCCAGTGCGGATCGGCTCCCGACGGCCAGGATCTCAACCGACCCGTCCGGACTGTTCTGCACCGATCCGGACAGTCCCAGCTCCGCCGCTGCACGGCGTGTCCACCACCGGAATCCGACGCCCTGGACCCGGCCCTCTACGCGGTACGCCCGCGTCTCCGACTCTAGGCCTCTCGCCCCTGCAGCCTCCGATTCCCTCTCGGAGCCCGAAGGCGACTCCTCGCGATCGCTCATTTGCCTACGCAGAACTCCCGGAACACGACGTCCAGTACGTCATCGACGGAGATGACGCCCAGTACTTCCTCGAGCGCAGTCTCCGCGGGTCGAAGATGGGTCGAGGCCACCTCCGGCGGGAGGCCATCGGTCAGTGCTGCCCGAAACAGCTCCACCGCGTCACGCGCCGTCCGCAGTGCCCGTGCGTGTCGACCACGCGTAATGATCGGCGCTTCGTCGTCGGCACTCGTGAGGGTTTGGTAGGCCAACTCGGGAAGCAGGCGGGCTATCTCGTCCAACCCCTCTCCGGTCGTGACCGACACGCGCACCACACCCGCAAAGCCGTCCAAAGAACGAGCCTCCAGACCCGCCTGCCCCGGGAGATCAGCCTTCGTCTCGAGCAGAACCACCGGCGCCGTGATCCCCTCGAGAAAGCGCCGCTCTCCCGAGGACACTGCCTCGCCGACCGGCACGCACAGCAACACTATATCTGCTCCCTTGAGGTACTTCAGCGCGACCTCCACACCCAACTGTTCGATGCGTGCCTCGGTCTCCCGAAGGCCCGCGGTGTCCACGAGCCGGAAGGGGAAGCCAGCGAGTTGAACTGAAGCCTCCAGCGCGTCGCGGGTCGTGCCGGGCTCGTCCGTGACGATCGCACGGTCCTGACCGATCAGCGCGTTGTAGAGTGATGACTTCCCGGCGTTGGGACGACCCGCGAACACCGCCAGAGCACCATCGCGCAACAGCTCTCCCTCCGGCGCCGTCGCCAGCAACCCATCCAGCCGCGCAATGACCCTCGAGGCCTCGGCCGCCACGGCCTCGAGGGATACCGGTGCGTCATCTTCCTCCGGAAAGTCGATGTGGTGCGCCATCAAGGCTTCCAGCTTCACGAGGCTCTCGCGAAGCTCCCCGATGCGCCCTGAGAGGCCTCGCTCGAGCTGCCCTATGGCCGCCCTATGGAACGCCCGACTCCTGGCCTGGATCAGATCAGCCACCGCCTCGGCCTGCAGCAGATCCATCTTTCCCCGGAGATACGCCCGCCGGGTGAACTCTCCAGGCTCGGCCGGACGCGCGCCCGCCTGAATGCACGCATCCAGAACAAGCCCCGGAATCAGCGGGCCCCCGTGGCACGACAGCTCCACCATGTGCTCCCCGGTATAGCTGGCGGGCTCGGCGAACACCGTTGCGATGGCACGGTCCACGAGCTCCCCGCTGGACGGCCGTCGAATCTCGACCAGGGTACACGTTCGTGGAGACGGTGCTTCGGCAAGGGAGGGCGCCACGCGACGAAGCACTTCCGGTGCAGCCGGACCAGAAACTCGAATGACCGCGATCGCACCGTGTCCCGGTGCGGTCGACACGGCCGCAATGGTGTCGACGTTCAACGTCTCAGCCGGCTATCGCAGCCTAGTCGCTGCTTAACTTGGGCGGCGGCTTTCCCTTCATCTTCTTTCGCTCGTTCGCGATCCACATCTGCTGCGGAATCGTCGCGATGTTGGCCGTCGCGTAGTAGAGGTTGAGGCCGCTGGCGAGGTTCAAGAAGATGAACACCATCATGCCCGGCATCATCCACATCATCATCTTCATCTGCGGATTGGGCGTGTCGAGCGACTTGTAGCTCACGTACTGCATCAAGAACATCGAGATGCCGAGGAATACCGGCAGTAGGTAGAGTGGGTCCTTCGCCGACAGATCCGGAAGCCACAGGAACGACACTCCGCGCAACTCGATAGTGCTCCGAAAGACGAAAAAGAGCGCGATAAGGACTGGCCATGGGATAAGCATGGGCAGGCAACCCGCGAGCGGGTTGAATCCGTGCTCCTTGTACAGCCGCATCATCTCCTTCTGCTGCTTCTCGGGATTGTCCTTGTGCTTCGTTTGGATCTCCTGGAGAAGCGGCTGCACTGCCATGTTGCGCAGCTGAGCCCGCATCGCCTTGTGGTTCAGTGGGAAGAGCACGATGCGCATGACCACGCCGAACAAGATCAGCACCCACCCATAGCCCAGGTTCAGCTTCGTGTGCAGGTAAACCAGGATCGTGGTGATCATCCCAACGAACGGTCGGATGATCGGACGCATCAGCGCCCACCCGACCGGGTTCACCTCCTGCATATCCCACCCGATTTCTTTAAGGACCGCGAAGTCCTGCGGGCCCATAAAGAGCCTATACGCATAAAGCCCCTCGGCCCCGACGACCTGGGCCGCAGCAACCCGCACCCTACCTTCTAGGTGGCTCTCCTGAACGAGCAGACCACCCAAGTAGTTCTCGGCGGTCGCCGCCTCGTTGCTCTCACCCGCTAGCATCGCCATCACGAAGTACTTGCTGCGTTGAGCCCCCCATAGCAGAGGTCCCTCAACGATCGTCGGTTCCGCCTTGCTCTTGAGGACCTGCGCAATGCCCTCCTGAGTATGGTGGCTCACGTAGGCCATCTCGCGGTCTTCGGTCACCGAGTCCGACTCTGCGTAGGCGAGCCCGTCGCCGATGTCAGTCAGCAGCAGCGGCCGATCCAGGCCCTCGACCGCACCACGCACCGAGACGATGTAGCTGTCGGGATGGAACTCGAACTCGGTCTCGAACCTGAAGGCACTCGTCGGATGCTGGTACGTGAACGTAAGGGAGCGGGATGCCCCGCCCGCCTCGAGTGTGAGCCCGCCGGCCGGCTCCACCTCGAACGGGACACGGGACAGGTCCACGGTGTCCGACCCGACCACCAGCTTCTGACCGAGGTACCCGTCGGACCCTACTGGAACAAGGTCGACGACTCCTTCCCTATTGAGCGACGGGAACTGCGACATCTCCGCTACGTGCATGCGCGCCCCGTACGATGAGAACTCGTATCGGTAGAGCGGACCTTCCACGATGATCCGTTCCTCCGTAGGCACGGCCTCCGCGCTGGGCTCGGCACCACCTGACTCGGTCACTCCGGAGACCGTGGGCGTGGGCGTCACGACCACAGGCTCCGCCCCGCCGACCGGAATCGTCGGTGTCGCGACTCCGGGCAACTCAGCGGGGAGCGACTCGGCGGCAGTTCCGGCGACCGTCTCCCCGACCGGCGGCCCACCGATGCTGTCGGGAACCAACACCTCCTCGGGAAGGACCGGCGGGAAGAGAACGTTCGTTCCCACCAGAATCACCAACATCAGGAAAATCGCGAGCAGGAAGCGAGCTTCGGTCTTCATGCTGCCCGCTCACTTCCGTGCAGTGACGCTTTCGTCGGGTCGGTGACGGGGGATTGAGGGACAGGGTCGGGCCCGTGGCCACCCCACGGGTGACATCGACCGATTCGTCCAAGGGCCAGCCAGGAGCCGCGGGCGGCCCCGTGAATCCGGATCGCCTCGGCGGCGTATCCCGAACACGTGGGCTGAAACCGACACGACGCCGGGATCCACGGCGAAATCGCCGCTTGGTAGAAGCGGATCAGACCAATCAGGATTCTTCCGAGCAAAACGCCTCCACCGCCTCGTTCACCTCGCGAGCAAGCTCCTCGAAAGTCGCTGCGTATGCTCTTCGTCTCGCTCGAATCAGAACATCCCCCTCACAACTTTTCTCGTCCATGTGCGGCAGAACCGACCGGCGGCCGATCTCCCTCAGTCGCCTCTTGAGTCGATTCCGTTCCACGATCCGGCGTCCGTGCTTAGGTACGATCACCCCGAGTCGTGAAAAGGAAGCGGGGGAAGACATGAAGAAGACGTCCACACTTGTGGTCCTCTTCCGCTTCCCCCGCTCCAACAGCGCACGGATCTCAGTACTGCGCCGAATCCGGGCGCTCCGGGGCAGGCCCTCGCCGTGCTTCTGCGTGGTGGTTACTTCCCGCCGATCGTCACCACCAACTGGGCGCGACCGCGTCGGCGTCGGCGATTGAGCGCGCGTCGACCACCCCGAGTCTTCATTCTGGAGCGGAACCCGTGCTTGTTTACGCGCTTGCGATTGCGGGGATTGTATGTCGGCTTCATTAACGGCCCAATCCATCTTTTTCGTGCGTTTAGAAACGAGCCCGGAAAGATAGCCGAGGGCGCGAGAACGCGTCAACGCTACGCCCCGCCGAACCCCCCAAGGGCCCGAAAACCCACGCTCGAAGCGCGGTTTGACTTTTCGAAAGTGCCTGGGTAGGTTCGGCGCCCCCCGCAAAGGGGAGCCCGCTCGCGAACGCCACTTTCGACCCATTTTGCTTCCGCTCATGCTGTCTGTCCTCAGCCGTCCGCTTCCGCCTCTGGCCGACCGTGCCGAGGCAGGGCCAGGGGCAGCGGAGACGCGATGGAGCTGACCGCAGAGGAACTCTGGGCTCAGATACAGGAGGCGGCGCGCGCCTCCATTCCGGAACACAGCTACCTGACGTGGGTGGCCCCTGCGAAAGCGGTCGCACTCACCTCCGACGAGTTGCACCTCGAGGTCCCATCCCGCTTCCATGTCGAGTGGCTCGAGGACAAGTTCGGTCCTGTTCTGAGTGGCGCCGCCGACCGCTCGCTCGGCCGTCCTCTCAAGATCTCGGTGTCGAGCGCAGACGAGCTCGAACCGATTCCGATGCCGTCGGTTCAGCTCACGTCTCCGTCCGCTGCCGGCACCTCCATGGTCGAGCCTGAGAGCACTGCCCGGGCAGCCGTCAGGCCCCTGCTCAACGACCGCTACACTTTCGATCGCTTCGTCGTGGGCGTAGACAACCAGTTGGCGGCGGCGGCGGCGAGGGCCGTCGCCGACAAGCCAGCTCGGATGTACAACCCGCTCTTCCTCTACGGCGGCGTCGGGCTCGGCAAGACCCATTTGATGCACGCGATTGGGCATCATCTCGTCGAGACCAACCCCGCCAGTCGAGTGTGCTATGTCTCGTCGGAGGAATTCACAAATCAGTTGGTGACGTCGATTCAGAATGGCGTGATGGCGGCCTTTCGTCAGCGATATCGGGAGATGGACCTGTTGCTGGTGGATGACATCCAGTTTCTGGCTGGCAAGGAGCGCACCCAAGAGGAGTTCTTCCACACGTTCAATGCCATCTACGATGCTCACCGCCAAATCGTTGTCACGAGTGATCGTCCTCCGAAAGAGCTTCCCGGCCTAGAGAGCCGACTCGTATCGCGTTTCGAGTGGGGGCTCGTGGTAGACGTCAAGCCACCCGACTACGAGACCCGCATGGCGATCCTTCGAAAGAAGGCAGCTGATGATGGCATCTCGCTCGACGACGAGGTGATCGACTTCATCGCACACTCGTGCACCTCGTCCGTCCGTGAGCTTGAAGGCGCGGTCATCAAGCTTCTGGCGTACTCGTCGCTGACGCACCAGGAGATCACCCCTCAGCTGGCCAAAACAGCGCTTCGCGGCGTGCTCGCTCGGTATCGCGACGAGGGGCCGGTCCTCTCGCCAGAGCGGATCCGCGAGACCGTGGCCCGCAGGTGGCGCGTCCGACCGGAAGCCTTGGCGTCGAAACGCCGGACAAAAGATCTCACCGTCCCCCGTCAGGTGGCGATGTTCCTCATCAAAGAGACGCTCGACATGTCACTCGCGCGCATCGGAGAGCTTTTCGGGGGTCGCGACCATTCCACGGTGATTCACTCGATTCGAAAGGTCCAGGAAGAGATGGAGCGCGACCCCTCATTCAAGGCGTTGGTCGATGCGGCGCGGAACGAGGTCAAAGAGCGTCAGTAGTGTTTCCACCCACTGTGGAAAAGCCTTGAAAAGCGCTTGTTTCTCCACGCCCGCCCCCTCACCTACGATGTGGCTCGTACCTTTCCTGTTGATAACTCCTACGCCTTCCACACCTCGATAAACGGTCGGAAGAGCCTTTGGAATATGGATGATTGCACGCATCGGCTCCGGTTCATCCACGTATCCACAGGACCTACTACTACTATGTTTTTTTAATAAGAAGAGACATAGTATCTAGCTTCGTTGAAAACGACCGGGTCAGCCCCAGGAACCGCCTCGATGAACTTCACCATCACTCGGCAGAACCTCCACAACGGCCTCGCTTCGGTATCCGCGAGTATCCCGTCGAAGACCACGCTTCCTGTGCTCTCGAACATCCTGTTCGTGGCCAAGGACGATGGCGTGTGGATGAGTGGTACCGACCTCGATGTTTCGGTACGGGTCAAGGTTCCCGCCGACGTCACAGAAGAGGGGAGTCTGACGGCCCCGGGAAAAAAGCTCCAGGAGATCATCAAGGAGCTCCCCGACCAACCTGTCGAAGTCGCGACGCGAGGGGACCAGATCGAGTTGAAGTGCGGACGCAGCCACTTCAAGCTGAACGGTTTACCTGCCGACGAGTTCCCGACGCTTCCTGAAGTGGATTTCAGCGAGGGTTGGAGCGTGACTGGCAAGGACGTGAACGCCCTGATCCATCACACGTCCTTCGCGGTCTCGACGGAAGAGAGCCGCCCGATACTCAATGGGGTCCTCTGGGAGTTGCGCGACGGATCCATGCGCATGGTTGCCACAAATGGTCACCGACTCGCCCGCATGGGAGTCCCGGCAGAGTCCAGCGGCGCTCCATCTGCTGACTTCATCGTTCCGCCCGGTGCCCTCCAGCAGGTCCAGCGTCTGTT
>Ga0209554_1000865_pt1 | contig 24655 bp, 16 predicted proteins | sample MarorgKNORR_S2LV_5_FD_188221 | JGI IMG/M metagenome (GOLD analysis project Ga0209554, IMG submission 188221) | Marine microbial communities from the Southern Atlantic Ocean, analyzing organic carbon cycling - Bottom_A/KNORR_S2/LV (SPAdes) (version 2) | ecosystem: Environmental > Aquatic > Marine... | reverse complement strand
AAATGTTTATATGCTAATTCTGTGACCTCACGACCACGAGGAGTACGCATAATAAAGCCTTGTTGAATTAAAAAAGGTTCGTAAACTTCTTCAATGGTTTCCACACTTTCACTTACTGCTGTTGCAATGGTTGTAATCCCAACTGGACCTCCTTTAAATTTATCGATAATAGTGGTTAATATTTTGTTATCCATCTCATCCAAGCCATAAGCATCCACATTAAGCGCCTTTAAACTAAATTTAGAAATTTCAACATCAATTTTTCCATCACCTTTTATTTGTGCGAAATCACGAACACGACGTAATAATGCGTTTGCAATTCTTGGTGTTCCTCTGCTTCGTCCCGCAATTTCAATGGCAGCTTCCATAGAAATTGGAACATTTAAAATATGCGCACTACGTTGTACTATTGAAGTTAATATTTCGGTATTATAATATTGTAATCTGCTACTTATCCCGAAACGCGCTCGCATTGGTGCTGTTAACAATCCTGAACGCGTTGTTGCGCCAACCAAAGTAAAAGGGTTTAAATTGATTTGAACCGTTCTTGCATTTGGTCCAGATTCAATCATGATATCGATTTTATAATCTTCCATTGCAGAATATAAATACTCTTCAACAATCGGACTTAACCGATGAATCTCATCTATAAACAGCACATCACGCTCTTCCAGATTTGTGAGTAATCCTGCGAGGTCTCCCGGTTTGTCTATAACTGGACCAGAAGTAACTTTAATCCCAACTTGTAATTCGTTTGCCAGTATATAAGCTAATGTTGTTTTTCCTAATCCCGGAGGCCCATGAAATAAAGTATGGTCTAAAGCATCGCCTCGCTTATTGGAAGCTTCAACAAATATTTTAAGGTTTTCTAAAATCTGATCTTGTCCTGCAAAATCGTCGAAAGAAAGTGGTCTTAAAGCTCTTTCTATTTCTTGTTCTTCGGGAGAAAAATCTTCGTTTGTTGGATTTAGGTTTTCGTTCATCTTAACTTCCTGCGAAGGCAGGAATCTTTTAAGTTATCTATTCTGCAATTTTAAATAACTATTTACAAAAAATCTATAAATTAATCGAAATAATTTCAGCACAAGCAAATATAACGAAAAACCTTTCCGATTCCGATAACTATCGGAAGGAAAGGCTTTAATTGTATTTTAAAATCTTGAGGCAACTTCTCTTGATGAGATTCCCTCCCAATAGCTATCGGGATTCGTGGGAATTTTAGTGTTGAAGCTCTTCTTCGCCTTCTTTTAAGGGCACGTTTTGAGGTACAAAATCTTCATCATGCCCTGGTTTACTATAATCGTAAGGCCAACGATATACATGTGGAATTTTGCCTTCCCAGTTGCCATGTATATGCTTTATTGGTGCTGTCCATTCTAAAGTAGTAGATCGCCACGGGTTTTGTACTGTTTTCTTTCCGTAGAAAATACTGTAGAAGAAATTCCAAAGGAATACCAACTGAACGACACCTCCAAATAACGCAAAGATTGTAATAATTACATTTACATCTTGTAAATCGTCAAACAATGGAAAATTAGAATTTGTATAATAACGTCTTGGTAATCCAGCCATACCTATAAAATGCATTGGGAAAAATACACCATAAGCGCAAATTGCCGTAACCCAAAAATGAATATAGCCTAAATTTTTATTTAACATACGACCAAACATTTTAGGATACCAGTGATAAATTCCTGCAAACATACCGTACAATGCAGAAATCCCCATTACTAAATGAAAGTGAGCAATCACAAAATACGTATCGTGTACATTAATATCTAATGCACTATCACCAAGAATAATTCCTGTTAATCCTCCCGTTAGAAATGTAGATACCAAGCCAATAGAAAACAACATTGCCGGATTTAATTGAAGATTCCCTTTCCAAAGAGTCGTTATCCAGTTAAATGCTTTAATTGCAGATGGAATCGCTATTAACAAGGTTGTAAATGTAAATACAGAACCTAAAAACGGATTCATTCCGGATATAAACATGTGGTGACCCCAAACAATGGTCGACAAAAACGCAATTGCTAAAATAGCTGCTATCATGGCACGATACCCAAAAATAGGCTTACGAGAATTGGTTGCAATAACTTCGGAAACAATACCCATTGCAGGCAGAATAACAATATATACTTCAGGATGTCCAAGGAACCAGAATAAATGTTCAAATAAAACTGGCGAACCGCCTTGATAGTGCAGAACTTCTCCTTGAATGAATATATCTGATAAGAAGAATGAGGTTCCAAAACTTCTATCCATAATTAATAATAAGGCTGCCGATAATAATACCGGGAATGATACTACACCGATAATTGCTGTTATAAAGAATGCCCAAATTGTTAAAGGTAGTCTTGTCATAGACATTCCTTTTGTTCTTAAATTAATTATAGTAACAATATAATTTAATGAGGCTAATAATGATGCGGCAATAAAAATAGCCATGGACACTAACCACAAGGTCATTCCCATTCCTGACCCTGATTGTGCTAAAGGCAAAGCGCTTAATGGCGGGTAAATAGTCCAGCCTGATGCTGCCGGTCCTGCCTCTACAAATAGTGAAAAAACCATTATTACACTAGACAGAAAGAATATCCAATAAGATAACATATTTAAGAAACCTGATGCCATATCTCTAGCACCAATTTGTAACGGAATTAATAAATTACTAAACGTTCCGCTTAATCCAGCAGTAAGCACAAAGAAGACCATTATAGTTCCATGAATTGTAACCAAAGCCAAATAGATGTCGGCATCCATAACTCCGTCCGGTGCCCATCTTCCCAATAGCGCTTCAAAGATTACGTTAGGTTCTTCTGGCCATGCTATTTGCATACGCATCATCATTGACATTATTACGCCTATAACTCCCATAATAATACCTGTAATGAGGTACTGCTTTGCAATCATTTTATGATCCTGACTAAATATGTATTTAGTTACAAAAGTTTCTTTATGATGATGTTCGTGCCCTTCGTGTGAATCTGCGTGTTCTGACATATCTAAAATCGTTTCTAAATTAGTTAATAAGTGAATTTTTAAATACTTTTTGCGTCTTTATCCAAGCATCATACTCTTCCTGTGTTTCCACAATAATTTTCATTTGCATATTGTAATGTGACTTTCCGCAAATTTTATTACATAATAATAAATAGTCAAACTCGTAACGTTCTAAAGGTTCTTCCCCTTTTTTAATCAATTTTTTACTTTTTTCAACTCTAATTCTATTAATATTAGCAACTTTATCAATCATTTCAGGAGTTTGCCTCATTTCAACAGTTGTTACTGTTGGTGTAAAACCAAATTGGGTTATCATACCTGGAACACAATTCATTTGTGCTCTAAAGTGTGGCATATATGCAGAGTGCAATACGTCTTGCGACCGCATTTTAAATAGTACTGTTCTGCCAACTGGCAAGTGCAATTCAGTTGTAATTATATCGTCTTGTGCATTAGGATCGGACTCATCTAATCCAAGAATATTAGCTCTATTAATATCAATCAATCTCACATTAGCTTTCCCTAATGTATTATCTGCTCCGCCATATCGTGCTTTCCAGTTAAACTGTTGTGCATAAAGCTCAATAACCAAAGGATCGTCATCCTCGTTTATGTCCATAATTTCTGTCCATGTAAATAGCCCGTAAATAATTAAACCAGCTAATACAATTGTTGGGATAATAGTCCAGATAAATTCTAACTTATCGTTATCAGTATAAAACAATGCCTTTCTGCCTTTCTCTCCTTTATATTTGAATGCGAAATAATGTAATAAAAACTGTGTAATAGTTTGTACAATAAAAATGAGAATCATCGAGATAATCATAAGATTATCAATTTTAACACCATGCTCCGAAGCTGCATTAGACATTAATGGCAGGTCTCCCCATTTTACAAAACAAACAATTGTAATACCGTATATGAAGGCTAAAAAACCCAACATTAAATAGCCGTTAATTCTATTGTCCTTATCATTTGCTACTTGAGAATTGTCTTTGTTTACTTGAGCTAAATCAAAGATTTTAACCATTTGCCAAATTGCAACTGTAATAAATACTAAAACTATAATTGTTAAAAAAGCAGTCATTGTTTTTCGTCTTCTTTATTTAATTAATAATGGAATTGTTCACTTTCCTTTATAAATGGGTTTCCTTTTGCAAGCAATGGTGCTTTTGTTAAAGCAGTAAATACTATAAAAATAAATAATCCTGCAAATAATAATATTGAACCAATTTCCGGAATACCAATATACCATCGGTCTCCAACTGTTCCAGGCATAATCATAACAAATATGTCTATATAATGTCCAACCAATATTGCAATACCAGCCAATACAATAAACCAAGGCACACGTTTATAATCGCTATTCATTAATATTAAGAATGGAAATACAAAGTTTAACACTACCATTCCAAAAAAAGGAAAGTTATATTGTTCAATTCTCGTAACAAAGTATGTTACCTCTTCAGGAATATTAGCGTACCAAATAAGCATAAACTGAGAGAACCATAAATAGGTCCAGAAAATACAAAACCCAAACATATATTTAGCTAAATCGTGTAAATGACTATCGTTAACAAATTCTAAATATCCTTTAGCTCTCATGTAAATAGCAATTAAAGCAATTACAGTAATACCACTTACAATCATACTTGCAAACAAATACCATCCAAATAATGTGCTAAACCAATGTGGATCTACACTCATTACCCAATCCCATGACATCATAGATTCGGTATAGATATAGAAGACTAAAAAGCCTGCTGAAATACGGAAGTTTTTCTTAAAGTTTTTAATATCGCTTGCATCATCTTGAGCAATAGAATATTTACGCGAAAAATATCTATATAAGCTCCATCCTGCAATAAAAATAAGTGCTCTTACGGAAAACCAGGTCTTGTCTAACCATCCACTTTTATTTTGAAGTATTTCATCGTTTGCCATTACTTCTAGATCCATCCATATAAAAAGATGAGGTCCAGCCCAAAGTGCTATTGCAAAAACAATTAAAGCTCCAGGCAACACATAATATGTTATCCCTTCCATGACTCTAAAAAGTACCGGAGACCATCCTGCTTGAGAGGCTCGTTGTATTGCATAAAATGCTAATACTCCAAGTGATATCATCATAAAGAAAAATGCAGCTACATATAGTGCTGACCATGGTCTGTTGGCAATTTGTTTCTGAACGTGTTCGGCATGAGAATCATCGTGTTGTGCTTTTTCAGTAGTAGAATGACTTGATTCTCCATGTGTGGCTTCATCTGCATGTTCATCATGTGTTGCAGATTCATGTGTAGTTTCTTCAGCATGACCACTACCGTGTTCTGATGCTTCTTCAGCAAGTATTGTTTTAACTTCGTCTAAAGATTTATGAGAGGTCATAAAACCATATCCAACTCCTAATGCTCCTAAAACCATTAGAATGATTGAAAATGTCATTAATTTATTTGAAAATGTGTACATATCTATATATAATCTTTATCTAAATCTTATTTTTCTAAATCTGCTTTTAAGTTAAGTACATACGAAACTACTTGCCAACGCTCTTCTTCGTTTAATTGATTTACATAAGAACCCATTGCGTTTTTTCCATAATAAATTGTGTGGTAAATACTTCCTTCAGTAATTACTCTTCCAACATCGTCATAGCTAGGAATACCCAAAATTTTCTCTCTTTTTACTAAATTTCCTTGCCCATTTCCTTTAGTACCATGACAAATACCACAATATATATTGTATAATTCTTTTCCTTTAATTAAATTTATTTGAGTTGAATCTAATGGACTCTTCAATTCTAATTTTGCTCTTTCGTAATCTTCATTAGTATTTTCATAATCAAATAATGAATATCCTCGTGCAATAGTTCCTTCGGCTGGTAGCATGGCAGATTGTTCGTCAGGAAAAACCTCGTATTCGCCATAGGTTTCATACCCAACAGGTTCGTACATATTTGGCATGAATTGATAATTGGGCCTTGAATCTTTTTTACAAGAAGAAAACAAACTTATCATTATTACCACTACTAATATTTTAATCAAGCTTTTCATAATAAATTAATGTGCTTCTTTATCTACTATATTAATTTCAACTGCACCAGTTTCTTTAAGCAGGCTTTCTAACTCTGATTGATTGCCATGAACAGCTATTTCCATTAAAAAATGATCGTCTGTTGTTCTTGGATCTGGATTCTCTGATTTTTTAAATGGCCACATTCTACTGCGTAAATAAAATGTTATTACCATTAAATGTGCAGCAAAAAAGACTGTCAACTCAAACATGATTGGTACAAAAGCCGGCATATTTTCTATATAACTAAAACTTGGTTTACCACCAATGTCTTGTGGCCAATCGGAGATCATCATATAATTCATCATGACAACTGCAACAATTAACCCAACACATCCAAACATAAAAGATACAATAGCTATTCTTGTTGGTGCAAGTCCCATTGCTTTGTCAAGTCCATGAATATGAAAAGGTGTGTATATTTCTTCTATATGATATCGTTCAGCTTTAACTTTTTTAACAGCTGCCATTAACACATCATCATCGTTATAAATAGCGTGAATTACTTTTGAAGTTTCCATATGCTATCTTATTTTTTTAAATTTTTAGAATTATCTCTAGCACTATTAGATGTTCTTACATCGCTTCCAGTACCTACTAAACTTTGTCCGGATTCTCTAATCTTTTTATAACGTTTTCCAGAAGATTTTAAAATTGTTTTTACTTCTGATTGTGCAATTACAGGGAAAGTCCTTGCATATAACAGGAACAGCACAAAGAAGAACCCAATTGTTCCAATAAAAATTCCGGTATCGACAAATGTAGGTGAGAACATTGTCCAGGATGATGGTAAATAATCTCTGTGTATTGAGGTTACAATAATTACAAACCGTTCAAACCACATTCCTACATTTACTACAATTGAGATAAAGAACGAGAACATAATACTTGTTCTTAATTTTTTAAACCACATAAATTGTGGTGAAAACACATTACAAGTCATCATTATCCAGTAAGCCCATGCATAAGGTCCTGTTGCTCTGTTTAAAAATGCGTATTGTTCGTATTCAACTCCCGAATACCAAGCGATAAATAATTCTGTCATATAAGCTACACCAACAATTGAACCTGTAATCATAATTACAATATTCATCAATTCAATATGTTGCACAGTAATATAATCTTCTAGATTACACACTTTTCTCATTATAATAAGCAGCGTGTTTACCATAGCAAATCCAGAAAATACTGCACCAGCGACAAAATAAGGAGGAAAAATTGTGGTATGCCAACCAGGAACAATCGAGGTAGCGAAATCATACGATACAATAGTATGTACCGAAAGCACTAATGGAGTTGCTAAACCCGCAAGTACCAAAGATACTTCTTCAAACCGTTGCCAATCTTTAGCTCTTCCAGACCAACCAAAACTCAATAAACTATATATTTTCTTTTGAAAAGGTTTTACTGCTCTATCACGAATCATTGCAAAATCGGGTAATAATCCTGTCCACCAAAATACTATCGATACCGATAAATAAGTAGAAATCGCAAATACATCCCAAATAAGTGGTGAGTTAAAGTTTACCCAAAGCGATCCAAATTGATTAGGAATTGGCATAACCCAATATGCTAACCAAGGCCGGCCCATGTGTATGATTGGAAATAAACCGGCTTGAAGTACAGAGAAAATTGTCATTGCTTCGGCAGAACGGTTAATTCCCATTCTCCATTTTTGACGGAAAATAAGCAATACCGCAGAGATAAGTGTTCCTGCATGACCAATACCAATCCACCATACAAAATTAGTAATATCCCAAGCCCAACCTATGGTTTTATTCAAACCCCAAGTACCAATACCTGTTGATATTGTATAAATGATACAGCCTATTCCCCAAAGAAAAGCTGTAAGTGCGATAGAAAATACAATCCACCATTGTTTATTTGCTCTACCTTCAACAGGTCTAGCTATATCTACAGAAATATCGTGGTACGATTTTTCTCCGATTATTAAAGGTCTTCTAATAGGTGCTTCGTAATGAGACGCCATAATTTTTTATAATTGTTACTTAATTAGTTTATGCTTCCTTTGTATTTCTAACTATTGTTTGATATACAACATTTGGTTTTGTACCAACACTTTCCAGTAAATGATATGCTCTGTCATCATCTTTAAGGGCAACAATATCATCTTTTTTATTATTAATATCTCCAAACATCATGGCACCAGAATTACATGCTGCTGAACACGCTGTTAAAAACTCGTTTGGTCTCACTTCTCTACCATCACGTTTTGCATCCAAAATGGTTTTTTGTGTCATTTGAATACACAAAGAACATTTTTCCATCACACCACGAGAACGCACTACAACATCAGGATTAATTACCATACGTCCTAAATCGTCATTCATGTGGAAATCGAATTCATCATTACCATTGTACAAGAACCAGTTGAAACGACGTACTTTATAAGGACAGTTGTTAGCGCAATACCTTGTGCCTACACAACGATTATATGCCATATGGTTTTGTCCTTGTCGTCCATGAGATGTTGCTGCAACCGGACAAACAGTTTCGCAAGGTGCATGGTTACAATGCTGACACATAATTGGCTGGAATGCTACTTGAGGATTTGCTGAAGGATTTTCCAGTTCAGCAAAAGCGATTAGTGTGTTACCTAATCCTTTACTGTCATCTTTCTTCTCATCGTCATTAATAAAGGTGTCTTCTGAAGAATAATATCTATCAATACGCAACCAGTGCATATCTCTACTTTTGCGCATTTCTTCTTTACCAACTACTGGCACATTATTTTCGGCATGACATGCAATTACACATGCTCCACATCCTGTACATGCATTTAAATCTATCGATAAATTAAAATGATGACCTATGGAACTGTCAAATTCATTCCAAAGATTTGCACCTGGTGAAGTCACATCAATCATCTTATGATCTTTAGATACTTGAGGCATTGGATTCCACTTTCTGTGGTCTTCCGAATTAAATATTTCTAAAGTTGTTTCATGAATAATGTCTCCACGACCCATTAAGGTATTGTGCAACTGTATACAAGCAAATTTATGTTTTCCTGAAGTTGCCTCAATAGTTATATTTTGTACTGTATTAAAATTGGTATATAAAGGATAGGCATTTACACCAGTTTGCATTTCGGTTTTCAAACCTAATGTTCTACCATAACCAAATGATAACCCTACCGATCCTTTAGACTGTCCTGGTTGCACCATTACTGGCACTTTTATTGTAACGCCATTAACAGTAATGTTTGCGTATTTACCATTTAACCCTCCATCTGCATCATGTCTTGCTTCGGTAAAAAATGTGCTTTCCTCTAAAAATAATCCTAATTCTTTTGCGTCAGCTTCGGACATGGTTAAGTAGTTATCCCAAGTTGCGCGTGTTAATGGATCTGGAAATTCTTGCAACCAAGGGTTGTTGGCTTGTTGGCCATCTCCCATTCCTGTTTTAGGATATAGTGTCAATTCAAAACCGTTTGATGTTTCTGAAGCTAAATTTCTAGCTGCTGCATTTATATTTAGAGTCGTTCTTTCTAAATCTTCAACAGTATCTTCTATACTTTCTGAATTGGAACCATTTCCAACAAAAATACCATCGTGTAAGGCTTGATTCCAAGATGAGCCATTTAAGATATTTTCTTCCCAATTACGTTTTATATAATCGTGATAGGTTGCATTGCTTCCGTTCCACAGTAATAATGCGTCTTGAAATTGTTTGGTATCAAACAAAGGACGAATTGCCGGCTGAATTAAACCAAACTGTCCTTTTGTTAATTCTGTATCTCCCCAAGATTCTAAATAATGAGGTGTTGCGGCAATATAATCTGTAAGCGAAGATGTTTCGTCTTCTTTCATTGAAAACGCTACAGATAAATCTACATTTTTTAAACCTTGAGCAAAATCAGAAGCATTTGGCAAGGTGTACATTGGGTTTACACCAGACATGATGATAGCTCCAATTGTACCTGATTTCATATCAGCAACTAATTTAGTTACTGCTTTATCATTACCGAGTCTTGTTTTAATTATAGTTGAAGGATCGAATGCTTTACTTGATAATTTTTCATTAATTCCTAAAACTACAGCTTGGGCATTTACATCTTGAATTCCCGTTACTACAACTCCATTGCTTCCAGCTTTTATCAATTCTGAAGCTGTTTTATCAACGGCTTGTTCTATATGTGCTGGTAATATTCCTGAAACAGCACTTCCAACTATTTTACTGTATAATTTAGCGAGTACTACTTTTTGCTGTGTTGGTGTTAATGGTACACGCTTGTCTGCCTTTGCGCCAGATAAACTCATATTAGATTCAAACTGGATATGGCGTGACATTTTTCCGTGTTTTGGAACACGTCCTTTTGCGTATCCTGCATCAAATCCACCGCCTTGCCAATCGCCGAGAAAATCTGCACCAACAGAAACAATAATACTTGCTTGAGAAAAATCGTAATTAGCTAAACCGCGTTCTCCGTACTTGTTTTCAAACGCCTCAACAGCTAGCGACTCTGAAATAGCATCATATACTACGTGGCGAACATTATTGTATTTTGTTGCAAATTCCGAAATTAATTTAGATGTAGAAGGGCTCGCAAATGTTTGAGTTAATAATACAATGGTTTTACTTGAATCTTTTAACTCACTTAACTTTTGTACTATATCATTATTTAGCTCAGTCCAAGAACTATCTTCGCCTTTCTTTTTAGGTCCAGTGATTCTATTACTGTCATACAAATCTAAAACCGAAGCATGAATTCTTGCATTAGCGCCATTGTTTGAAGTCGCAAGGCTATTGTTTTCAATTTTTATAGGACGGCCTTCGCGTGTTTTAACTAAAATACTTGCAAAATCATACCCATTGGCAATTGTTGTTGCATAATAATTAGCAACTCCAGGAATAATTTGTTCAGGCTGTACAACGTAAGGAATAGATTTAATTACTGGGCCTTCACAAGCCGCTAATGTTGCAGCAGCAGTACTAAACCCAACATATTTTAAGAAATCACGACGTGTTGTTGAAGAAGATTCTAAAGTGTCCTTATCACCTAAAAACTCATCTACAGGAATTTCTTCCACAAACTCTTTGTGCTTTAGAGCCTCAATCATAAAGCTATTGTTCTCGTTTAGCTCTTCAACACTTTTCCAGTATTTCTTGTTTGATGACATATTGTTTATTTACGATTTAACGATTGTTTATTTACGATTTAACGATTTCAACATTCGTAAATCGTAATTCTGAAATTTAATAATGACACTTCCCACATTCTAATCCACCATTATCTCTTACAGTAAATTTATCTAAGTCATATTTTTTTGATAACTCTTCGTGTATTTTGGTATAATACGCATTTCCTTCGGTTTTAATATTTGTCTTTTTGTGACACTCTAAACACCAATTCATTGTTAAAGGGGAATATTGATATACCTCCTCCATCTCTTCAACTGGTCCATGACATATTTGACATTCTAATCCAGCTACAGTAACATGTTGTGAATGATTATAGTAAACAAAATCCGGAAGGTTATGTATTCTTGTCCATTTTACAGGTTGTGTTTCGCCAGTATATTGTTGTTCGTCATCATCCCAGCCAACAGCTGCGTATAATTTCTTTATTTCTGAATCGTAAAACTCTTTGTTGTATTCAGCTGTAGTTTCACCATTATATTCATAAATAGATTTATGGCAATTCATACATACATTTAAAGAAGGAATCCCAGAGGTTTTACTTACTCTTGCTGACGAATGACAATATTTACAATCTATTTTATTATCTCCAGCATGAATTTTATGCGAAAAATGTATTGGTTGAACAGGTTGGTATCCTTGGTCGACACCAATTTGCATCATATATCCAAATGCAAAGTAACCACTTGTAAGTAAAAAGAAAATTGCCGTTACCAACAATAAGAACTGATTTTTTACAAAAGCCTGCCAAAGAGGTGTGCTTTTTTCAACAACAGGAATTTCGACTGCATGAGCAACTGCAAAACGCCGTAGCGTTTTATTAACCAAATACAAGCCAATCGCCAACAACATGAATAAAATTGCTAAAGCACCAAGAATTATTTCGTTGGATATCCCTCCTTCAACAGATTGAGTTGCTCCAATAGTTCCTAAATCAGGCGTTGGCGGAATCACTTTTTCAGTCGCTGTATAGGCTAAAATATTATCAATATCTTCGTCGGAAAGCTGAGGCATTGGAGTCATTGCAGTACCATTAAACTCTTCGAAGATTTTATTCGCATAAGTATCTCCAGACTTTAATACTGCTGGACTATTTCTAACCCATGCATAAATCCAATCTCTATCCAATCCTTGTTCATCACTTAATTTTGCTTCCACACCTCGAAGTGGAGGTCCGGTTATTTTCTTATCAAGATTGTGACATGCAGCACAGTTTACATTAAACAATGCTTTCCCCTTAACCGGGTCTGCATCTTGAGAAAATAATGAGGTTGAAAATGTTAGTAAAAAAAGTAAGCCAAGAAATAGAAGTCTTGTGGTTAAATTACGGTTAGTTCCCTGTCTCATATCATTAATTGAATTGTCTCCAAAACTTTGGTATGATTTTTTTATACCTAATAGAAGAATATTCGGTTATAAAAATCTCGCACAAAAGTAACACTTAATGTCGATTATAGAAATGTTACAATAGTGTTAATTATTAATTTATAAACATTCTAAATAATAAAATTATATATGATTAAGTTTATATATTTTACATTTGTACAAAATTAAATAAATTATGAGAAAAGCACCTTTCAAATTTCTATTAAATATGGTTTTGATAACTTTTTTTACGCTAATTAATCTGCAAGCGCAAGAAGGTACAGTAACTGTTAATCAAGATACCCAAATTGATGCTCTTTTAAGTCTGAAAAAGGATATGAACAGAACAGAAACGAACTACAAAATTCAAATTTTTAATGGCAATCGTTCAGGTGCGGAAAAGGCACGATTAGAGTTTAGAAAATCATTTACGGATTGGTCTTCTTCAATGAGATATGAAACGCCAAATTATAAAATCTGGATTGGGAATTTTAAAACACGGTTAGAAGCCGATCGTGCGTTATTAAAAGTTAAAAAGAAATTTGGAAATGCTTTTATTTTTAAGCCTAAAAATGATAAAAAAAAGCCTTGAAAATAATTGTATAAGGAATCAAAAAAGAGGACTATAAAGTGGTTTTCTCAAACTGTCCCGATAATTATCGGGATTGTTTCAGTTTCTTATAAACGTAGATGATAAATATATTAAGATTCTGAAATAAATTCAGAATGACAATGTTACATTATTTTAGTGACTTTTTAACCTCAACTTCCTGAAAGGCTTCAATTACATCACCTTCTTTAATATCGTTGTAGTTTTTAATTTGCATTCCACAATCGTATCCTTTAGCAACTTCTTTTACATCATCTTTAAAACGCTTAAGAGATGCTAACTCTCCTGTATAAATTACAACACTTTCTCTAATTAAACGAATCCCTGAATTTCTGAATATTTTTCCGGTAATTACCATGCAACCTGCAATGCTTCCAACTTTAGATACTTTAAATATTTCTCTAATTTCGGCAGTTCCGGTAATTTCTTCTTTAAAGACAGGAGAAAGCATTCCTTCCATAGCATCTTTTAGGTCGTTAATAGCATCATAGATAATGGAATACATTCTAATATCAATCTCCTCTTTGTCTGCTATTTGACGTGCTTTGCCCATTGGACGCACATTAAATCCAATAATTATAGCATCAGAAGCTGATGCTAACAAAACATCGCTTTCTGTAATTGCTCCAACTCCTTTGTGTATGATATTTACCTGAATTTCTTCGGTTGATAGTTTTTGGAAAGAATCTGTTAACGCTTCTACCGAACCATCAACATCTCCTTTAAGAATAATATTCAGTTCTTTAAAGTCTCCAAGTGCTATACGACGACCTATTTCATCTAATGTAATATGACGTTGTGTTCTTACAGATTGTTCGCGTTGTAGCTGTGCTCGTTTTGTTGCAATTTGTTTTGCTTCACGTTCGTCTTCAAATACATTAAATTTGTCTCCTGCTTGTGGTGCGCCATCTAATCCTAAAACAGAAACAGGCGTTGATGGTCCGGCTTCAATAACTTTATTTCCACGTTCGTCATGCATAGCTTTTACCTTACCACTATTTTTTCCTGCAAGCACATAATCGCCAACTTTTAAAGTTCCTGCTTGTACTAATATGGTTGACACATAACCACGCCCTTTATCGAGAAATGCTTCAACAACTGTTCCTAAAGCAAGTTTATCCGGATTTGCCTGAAGCTCTAATAATTCTGCTTCGAGAAACACTTTTTCTAACAATTCTTTTACACCTTCTCCTGTTTTAGCTGAAATATCTTGAGATTGGATTTTTCCTCCCCAATCTTCTACCAACAAATTCATATTAGCAAGACCTTCTTTAATTTTTTCAGGATTTGAAACAGGTAAATCAATCTTATTTATTGCAAATATAATTGGAACTCCAGCAGCTTGTGCATGAGAAATAGCTTCTTTGGTTTGTGGCATAATATCATCATCGGCAGCAATAACAATGACAACTAAATCGGTAACTTGAGCACCACGAGCACGCATTGCCGTAAATGCCTCGTGACCAGGAGTGTCTAAAAATGCTATTTTTTGTCCGTCTTCTAAAGTCACGCCATAAGCACCAATGTGTTGAGTGATTCCTCCTGACTCTCCTGCTATTACATTTTCTTCACGAATATAATCGAGTAAGGATGTTTTACCATGATCAACATGCCCCATAACAGTTACAATTGGAGCGCGTGGTTTTAAATCCTCGGGTTTGTCTTCTACTTCTTCTATAGCGTCTTCAATATCAGCAGTTACAAATTCTACATTAAAACCAAATTCTTCAGCAACAATTGAAAGCGTTTCGGCATCTAATCGTTGGTTCATTGTTACCATCATACCAAGCGACATACATGCTGAAATTATTTGGGTTACCTGAACATCCATCATAGTTGCAACTTCACTTGCTGTTACAAACTCTGTAACTTTAAGCGTTTTACTTTCAGCTGCTGCAATTTCTTGATCGATCTCTGTTTGTTCACGATGCAAGTCTCTTTTCTCTTTACGATATTTTGCGCCTTTCCCTTTTTTAGATTTGCCTTGAAGTTTTTCCAGAGTTTCTCGAACTTGTTTTTGTACTTCTTCTGCACTTGGTTCTTCCTTAACCACTTGATGTCGTCTTCCTCTTCTTCCTTTATTTCTACCTCCTCTTGCACTCTCATATCCTTGATTTTGTCCTCCGTGTTGTGGCGAACCTCCTCCTACTTTACTAATACGTCGTCGCTTCTTTTTTGCGTCAAAGTTTTTATTAGCCTGTTTGTGTTTCTCTTCCTTCTTTTTCTTTGGCTTATTAAACTGTTCTAAATCTATTTTTTCTCCAGTTGATTTTGGTCCAGAAAGTTTTTTGTACTGGGTTGAAACTTTTTCTTCTTTTTTCGGTTCCTCTTTGAGTTCTTTTACAGTTAGCTTTGCTGCCTTTTCTTCTTCAGATTTTTCTTTAACAGGTGTTGCAACTGTTTCTTTTACTGAGGATTTTTCTTCTATTTCGGGTTCTACTTTTGAAGGTTCTTGTTTTGGTTTTTCTAAATCGATTTTTCCAACTTGTTTTGGACCTTCTAATATAGTTTTAGATTTAATAATTTCTTTCTGTGACGTTTCTTGTTTTTGAAGTCTTTCTTCTATTTCACGCTCACGCTCTACCCGAAGTGCTTCTTTTTCTTTAAGCTTTGCTTCTCCCACTTCTTTAGATGCCACTTTTTTACTCGCATCTGTTTGAAATTCATCAGAAAGTATTTCGTAAACTTCTGCAGAAATTTTTGTAGTAGGTCGCTTCTCTATTTCAATACCTTTTGTGTCCAAAAAATCGACAGCACGATCTATTGAAATATTTAACTCCCTTAATACTTTATTTAATCTAATTGTTCCTGCCATAAATTGCCTTTATAATACTACCTAAAACCCGAAAAGATATTCGGTTTGGGTATATTCTTTTATTCTTCAAATTCCTCTTTAAGAATTCTTATTACATCGTTAATTGTTTCTTCTTCTAAATCGGTACGCTTAACCAAATCATCGACATCTTGCTCTAAAACACTTTTAGCAGTGTCCAATCCTGCTTTGGCTAATTCTTTAATAACCCAAGCTTCAATTTCATCTGAAAATTCTGATAATTCCACATCTTCTTCAACGCCTTCTCTAAATACATCTATTTCGTAGCCTGTTAATTGTCCTGCTAAACGAATATTATGACCTCCACGACCAATTGCTTTACTTATTTCTTCTGGTTTTAAAATAACTTCGGCGTGTTTTGTTTCTTCATTAAGTTTTACAGATGTTACTCTTGCCGGACTTAATGCTCGGGTAATAAATAACTGTACATTATTAGTATAATTAATAACATCGATGTTTTCATTTCCTAATTCTCGAACAATACCATGTATTCTCGACCCTTTCATACCAACACAAGCGCCAACAGGATCGATTCTATCGTCGTAAGAATCTACAGCTACTTTTGCTTTTTCGCCAGGGATTCTCACTACTTTTTTTACTGTAATCAATCCATCAAAAACTTCAGGAATTTCTTGTTCAAATAATTTTTCTAAAAATACCGGAGATGTTCTGGACATAATAATTGTTGGCCTACTACCTTTAAGCTCTACACTCTCTATTATTCCTCTTACATTTTCTCCTTTTCTGAAAAAATCAGACGGAACTTGTTTGTCTTTTGGTAGTATTATTTCGTTACCATCATCGTCTAATAAAATAATGGCTCTATGACGAATATGATGTACTTCGGCAGTATAGATTTCGCCTATAAAATCTTTAAAGTACTTATAAATATTTGTGTTATCGTGCTCGTGTATTTTTGAGATTAAATTTTGACGCAATGCTAAAATGGCTCTACGACCAAGATCTACAAGCTTTACTTCTTCTGATACGTCTTCACCAACTTCAAAATCTGGTTCTATTTTTTGTGCGTCGCTTAACGAAATTTCCTGATTTGGTTCCTCTACTTCTCCATCGGCAACCACAACTCTATTTCGCCAAATTTCTAAATCGCCTTTATCGGGATTTATAATAATATCGAAGTTATCATCATCACCATATTTCTTTTTTAACGCACTTCTGAATACATCTTCTAAAATTGCCATTAATGTAACTCGGTCTATTAATTTATCATCCTTAAATTCTGAAAATGATTCTATTAATGCAATATTTTCCATAACTACTCTGTTAAAATTTTATCTTTACTTTTGCTTCTATTATATCATTATAGGATAATTTTACTTCTTTTTGAACTGTAATTTTTCCTTTTCCTATTGGCTTTGGTTCTCTTGTTTTCCACTCTAATGTTATTCCTTCATCGTCTGCCAGAACTAATTTAGCTTCAAATGTCCGATTACCTACTGCTTTTATGTTTACAATCCTACCAATATTTTTTTTATACTGCCTGTTAGTATTAAAAGGCGTGGTTGCTCCTGCTGAAGACACTTCCAAAGAAAAATCGTGTTCTTCTCTATCTAAATTATGTTCAATAGCACGACTTATGTACATACAATCTTTTACAAGAACTCCATTGTCTCCATCTATAACAACTCTTATAGAATTGCCTTCAAGAATATCGAAATCTATTAAAAACAAGTCTTTTCGTTCTTCAAGACTTTTATCCAATAATTCTTTTACAGTTTCTTTGAACATTTTTAGTATAAAAAGAGGGGACTTTACGTCCCCTCAGCTTCCATTTTATTCTCTCAGCGCTGCAAATGTACAACATTTATCTTGATTTTAACAAGATAATAAAAACCCAACTTCTTAAAAAAATTGGCTCTTGCTTTGTTGGCCTACTAGGGCTCGAACCTAGACTCTTCTGGACCAAAACCAGACGTGTTGCCAGTTACACCATAGGCCAATACTTTTTTTATCTGGTTTAAGTCCAGAAATTTTGACTTTTATAGTGTTGTCATCCCGATAGCTATCGGGAACACCATAAGCCATTATTTATTGAGGTTGCAAATTTAAAACAAAGTTTTAGTTGCACAAACTATTTATCAAGAAAATAATAGATAGGTCATAACGTTTACTTAAAAACGTTGAAGTGTAATATATTTATTCTTAAATTCGCCATCGATAACAAATTAATTATGTCATACCTCAACTTTAAAAAGTGGAACAACATTTTAGGATGGTTCGCTTTTTTAATTGCACTGATTACATATAGTTTAACAGTTGAGCCTACTGTAAGTTTTTGGGATGCTGGAGAATATATTTTAACCTCATCCAAACTGCAAGTCGGACATCCTCCCGGAGCACCTTTGTTTCAAATGATGGGTGCTTTTTTCTCAATATTTGCTACTGAACCCTCTCAAATTGGTTTGATGTTAAACATGATGAGTGCCGCTGCAAGTGCATTTACCATTTTGTTTATGTTCTGGTCTATAACTATTTTATTGCGAAAATTTGCAGTTACTAATGAAGTTATTTCTAAAACAGAAGGTCAGGCAATTTTAGGTGCTGCTTTAGTTGGTAGCTTGTCATTTACATTTACCGATTCATTCTGGTTTAACGCTGTAGAAACAGAAGTTTATGCAATGGCAACACTAATAATGTCTGTTTTATTCTATTTAGGATTGCGATGGGAACAAGATATGAATAAGCCCAGAGGAAACAAATGGCTCATTTTAATTTCTTTTATTACTGGTCTTTCTTTTGGAGTTCATTTTATGGCGCTACTCACTATTCCAGCAATTGGATTAATATATTATTTTAAAAACTATAAAGAAATTACGGTTAAGAATTTTATTATCGCAAATGTAGCAGTTGTAGCAATTTTGCTTGTTGTTTTTAAACTTTTACTCCCTACAACCCTAAAATTTTTTAGTGCTTCTGAAGTGTTTTTTATAAATAGCTTTGGCTTACCTTTTAATAGTGGATCTGTAATTGCTAGCATCGTTGCAATAGCTCTGTTTTATTTCGGAATAAAATATACCAGAAAAAAACAATATAAACATGTTAATACTTTAGTACTCTGTGTGCTTTTTATTTTTATAGGATTCTCGTCCTGGATGCTGCTTCCTATTCGTGCCAATGCAAATGTTGTTATTAATGAAAACAATCCTTCCAGTGCCAGAGAACTTTTGGCGTATTATAATTTAGAACAATATCCTAAAACCTATTTGTTTTATGGTCCGCAATTTACCGACCAATATTCTGGCGAAGATGAAAACAATCCATATTCAGATGCTAAGCCTAAATACGAAAAAGATTATGAAAAAGGGGAATATATTATTGTAAACGATTATAAAAATGCTATTCAAAATTATAATTCCGATCATGCTTCAATATTCCCAAGAATGTGGAGTACAGAACATGCCGAAAATTACATGTTGTATTCAGGATATTTAGATTTTAATATTAAATCTGAATATCAAATGCAAAATGAATTAAGAGGAATCGTTGCCGACTTTAGAGGTCGTGTTGCCGAAGGGCTTGTGGATTATGAAGATTATCACAAATTCTTAAAAACCTATGCTCGTTATATAGATATTGAAAAACCTTCGCTTGGAAAAAATATTGCTTATATGCTAGAATACCAATTAGGTTATATGTATTGGCGTTATTTTATGTGGAATTTTACTGGAAGACAAGACGATATACAAGGTAAATACGATATGCATGGCAATTGGATTAGTGGCATTACATTTATAGATGAGATGCATTTGGGTATGTCTCAAGATGAATTACCTAGTGATGTGCTCAATAACAAAGCGCGAAACACCTATTACTTATTGCCGCTTATTTTAGGGCTTATAGGTTTATTCTTTTTATTTAACAAAGATAAAAAACTGTTTTGGGTTATGTTAGTTTTCTTCTTGTTTACAGGACTTGCCATACAAGTTTATACCAATGTTAGACCTTTTGAACCTCGTGAACGTGATTACTCGGTTGTAGGCTCATTTTACGTGTTTGCGATATGGATTGGTTTTGGTGTTTATGCCTTATACAATGCTTTATGCAAAGTTTATAAACACAAATTAATTGCTCCTGCTGTTACAATAATCTGTTTGGCATTAGTCCCAACCATTTTAGCAACAAGCAATTGGGATGATCACGACCGATCCGGAAAAAAAACAGCACATGCCATGGCTGTAAAATATTTAGAATCTTGTGCGCCAAACGCTATATTGTTTACTATTGGCGATAACGATACCTTCCCATTATGGTACGCTCAAGAAATTGAAGGCATAAGAACAGACGTAAGAGTTATAAATACCAGTTTGTTTCAAACCGATTGGTATATAGACCAAATGAAACGCAAAGCCTACGAAAGCGACCCGATACCATCACAACTTACGCACGACAAATACAAATACGGTACAAGAGATTACATTATAAAAGATGTTCAATTTAAAGACACTATAAATATTAAAGAGTTTTTAAATTTCATTACAAGTGATAACCCAAGAGCAAAATATAAAACAATATTACAAAAGGAAGGTTATGACATTAGCAACATGAGATCTCAAGATTTAAATGCTAATTATTTACCTACCGAAAATATAAGAATTCCTGTTAATAAAGCTTCAGTATTAAAACATGGTATTGTTAAAGAAAAAGATTCGAGTAAAATTGTGCCTTATATTGATATTAAAATAAAAGGTGGCGCACTTTACAAAAACCGTCTCTTAATGTTAGATATCGTAGCGAACAACAATTGGGAACGACCTATTTATTTTACTGGTGGTGCTTTTGGTGATGAAGATTATATTTGGATGAAAGATTATCTGCAACTCGATGGTTTAGTTTATAAACTTGTTCCTATTAAAACTCCTGTAGAAAGAGCAAATCCTTTTGATATGGGAAGAATAGATAGTGATTTAATGTATAACTTGGTAACATCCTGGGATTGGGGAAATAGTGGAACAGATATTTATCACGATGTAGAAACTCGTAAAAATGGTATTTCTTATAGAGGAAATCTAGCGCGATTAATTGAAACCTTAATCAATGAAGATCAATTTGAAAAAGCCGAAGAAATTGCAGACCTCGCTATGGAGAAAATGCCTGTTGATGACTTTGGCTACTACACATTATTAGAACCTTATATAGGTGCTTATTACGAAGTGAAAGCCAAAGAAAAAGCAAGACAACTATTTAAAGATGTTTCTATAAAGTACCAAGAGAGCCTCAACTATTATAGTACCTTAAACGAAAAGAATCAAGCTTATTTAATTGAAAACATCTATACTGATATTCAACGATACAGAGGTTTGGTAGATGTACTTATGATTTATGAAGATGAAGGTTTTGTGAAAGTTGAAATGCAAAAATTCAACAATTACTTACGACTATTTACTGGCGAAGAACCTGAAGAAGACGAAAGAACAGAAATAGATTTACCTTCTGAAAGCGACTCTATTGATTTTGAATAATGGGTTATGAATTTAATTCCTGTTAGAACACTAAAACCGGCAAAATCTTTATTCCCTGATTTAGTCTGGGATTTGCCTTCAAAAGAAAAGGTTATTTATCTTACTTTCGACGATGGTCCTACACCAATAATTACGGACTGGACTTTAGATGTTTTAAAGCAATATAATGCAAAAGCCACTTTTTTTTGTATCGGAAAAAATGTTGAAGCACATCCAGATATATTCAACAAAATTATTGCTGATGGTCACTCCATTGGAAACCATACCTACAACCATATAAAAGGCTGGACAACTTCAACCAAAAACTATGTTTCAAATATTGTTAAAGCTCAAAAAGTGCAGAGTGCAGAGTGCAAAGTGAAGAGTAATATAGAAAACTCTAAACTCTTAACTCATAACTATAAACTCTTCAGACCTCCTTATGGCCAAATTAAACCCAAACAAGCAAAAACCCTTATTCAACTTGGTTATAAAATAATTATGTGGATGGTTGTAGCTATTGATTGGGATGCATCTGTTTCAAAAGAAAAGTGTTTAGGTAATGTTGTTAATAATACTATTTCCGGAGATATTGTGGTGTTTCATGATAGCGTAAAAGCCGCAAACAATATGCAATATGCACTTCCGAAAGTATTAGAGTATTTTAGTGAAAAAGGATTTAAGTTTAAATATATTCCTGAATAATTCCAATAAGCGTATTAGCATCTTGTTCTCCGCTCTGGCGCCATTTCATCTCGCCATCTTTGTAGATAATTAAGGTTGGCAGACCTTTTATTCTAAGTGCATCAGCTAAATCTTTGTTTTTGTCAACATCAATTTTAATCACTTTTGCTTTATCGCCAAGAGCTGCTGCTACATCTCTTAAGACTGCATGCATTTCTGTAGATTGTTCATTCCAATCTGTAAAAAAATCTAACAGAACCGGAATATTTACATCTATTAATTCCCCAAATTTTGACATAATTTAAAGTTTTAAGTCAAATGCGCTATTACAAACCTACACTTTTTTATTCGTTTTAAATAACTGTTAGTCAAGTAGGGTCTCTCTGACTTTAGTATAAATATAAGCAATTTCAAAGAAACTATAAAATTTCATAGCAATTACACTGGATTTGAACCCTTTTTAAGTTCAATAACCGTAATCTCTGGCCAAATACCAACACGTCCAGGATATGCTAAAAATCCAAAACCTCTATTTACATTTATATATTGTCCTTTTTCTTTATAGATACCTGCCCAATACTTATAACGCCATTTTACAGGGCTCCATTTAATCCATCCTGGAATTTCTATTCCAAACTGCATACCATGAGTATGTCCACTTAAGGTTAAATGATAATGATAATCATCCTCGATAACTTGTTGTTCCCAATGCGTTGGGTCGTGGCTCATTAAAATTTTAAAATCGTTAGCATCAATATTATGAGCAGCTTTAACTAAATCACCTTTTTGTTTAAATCCTTTTCCCCAGTTTTCGATACCAACTATAGCAATACGTTGCCCGTCTTTTTCAAGAAACCGACTTTCATTCATCAATAAATCGAATCCTATGTCACGATGAACTTTTGCTAGATCTATTAAGTTTTGTTTTTTGGCTTCTTCCGATTCCCATCGTACATAATCACCATAATCATGATTTCCTAAAATTGAAAAAATCCCATCTTTTGCTTTTAACCTACTAAATGTATCCATCCAGGGAATCATTTCTTCAGCTTTATTGTTTACCAAATCCCCAGTAAAAAAAATAACATCGCTTTGTTGTTCATTAACCAAATCTACAGCATATTCAATTTTTTCTTTATTATCAAAACTTCCGCTATGTATATCGCTTATCTGTGTGATTTTATAACCATTAAAAGCGTCTGGCAAGTCTTCAAAATAAAGTGTGTATTTTAAAACTTTAAAGTTGTATTTGCCTATATACATTCCATATAATAAAGACACAAACGGAATTGCTGCTATGCCTAAAGCCACCTGACTAATAAATTTTCGCCGTGTTGGAAAATAGTTAGTTTGACTGCCATCGTTTTCGGTAAAAAATGAATATGCTGCTATCGGTAATCTAATAATGTCTTCTCCAAACATAAAGAGCATCATGGCTATTTTAGGAAGATATAGCGTTAAAAATAAACCAATTGCAATATTTACATTTATAGAAAGTCCATTCATATGAATGAGTTGGTAAATAAAATTTCCTAAAACTAAAGCTGAAATAAGGAAATATAAATAGTGTATCCAATTACTCTTAATTAGAGTCTTTAAGGCTTGAAAAGCATAAAAGTCTATAGCACTAAAAATGGCTATAAAGATAATCCAACGAAACATATTAGTTTTCTTTCAAATCGCAAGTTAACAATAAAGATTTGTGTTTATCTTATCAAATTGTTAAAGGTTTTAATCTTTAAATTATTTACAAATTCAGATTTTGTAACGAATTCAATTTCTACTGTTTCGTTTGGAAGTAAATCAAAATAATTATCACTAAAATGCCCTTTTACATTTGTATATAAAAACACATCCTTCAGGAATGTTGTATTTGATACTTCAATTCGAAATCCTATAGATGTTTTTGAAACGGTTTTATTGACTATTCCCTTTTGAAGCTTTAAATCTTTAGGTTTTACTAAATAGAAAAATGACCTTTCATCGTTAAATTTTAAAACTACTACAACTTCATTTTTATTTAATTGAAGTGTTTTTAAGTTTAATTCATGTTTTAATTCACTCGAATTTGAAACAACTTGTATTTGATTTGAATCTTCCCAAATAACGTTTCCAACAAAATCTAAAATTTGAATTGAAAGTTGACCTTCGTGTAATTTTAAATTATTATTAATAACAAAGGTTTTTAAAGTGTCATTTTCAATTACTGAAGAAATTAATATATTTTCAAAAGCACGTTTTACTTTATAATGTAGTGCTTTCCAATTGCCGAAAAAGTCAATACTCGACCAGGATACTGCTGGCCAACAATCGTTAAGTTGCCAATATAAAGTTCCCATATTATATGGTTTTGCTCTTCGATGTGCTTCAAGTCCTTTTGTAATGCCATATGCTTGTAACAACTGACTTACATACACATAATCTTCAGGATTATTTGGGACAGGAAAATCACGTTCCATATACTCATGA
>Ga0209554_1000864_pt1 | contig 24662 bp, 18 predicted proteins | sample MarorgKNORR_S2LV_5_FD_188221 | JGI IMG/M metagenome (GOLD analysis project Ga0209554, IMG submission 188221) | Marine microbial communities from the Southern Atlantic Ocean, analyzing organic carbon cycling - Bottom_A/KNORR_S2/LV (SPAdes) (version 2) | ecosystem: Environmental > Aquatic > Marine... | reverse complement strand
GAATTCGTACAAAGTGGCATTTAAACAATAGTCACCTGCATCAAAATTCGCGTTATAATCTGAGAATTGCATAGGGTTCCACTGTGCAGTCCATCCGAACCAAGGGCTACCTCCATAGAGAACAGTTGTTGTATTACGAAGATACGAATCAATAGTGTAGTTATTTCCAAGCACTGTGCAACTGACATCATAGCCCATATTGACGGTATCGCCAACTGTATAGTTCGTATAATCACTCCAAATCACCATATCAGTTAAGTTACTGTAATTTCCGCAATTGCTGTTGTTATTGTTGCCACCAGTATTATTATTGTTAATGCTACTAAATGCGAATTGATAAGATAAACTAGAGCTGTTGGAATTAGGACAATCGTGCCATGTTCCGTTTGTTCCACAGTTTAGTATCACAGCCTCAAAATCAAGTGTAATATTAGTGCCGTTCTGAACAGAAGAATCAAAAGATAATTGCCAACTCATATTGTATGTTCCATTAGCATAAATCAGATACCACCAATTGGCTTGGCTCGAAAAACCAGAGACTCCGGAGTGATCTGCAGTAGCATTTATGCCAGGGTAATATATATCCTTACTACAAGTATTTACTAAATCTAATGTGACGTAATATGTCAGATTAATCGTAAAATTGCTTACAATTAGACAATGAGCATCATTATGCGTACTGGAATTGTTGCCACCACCAGTATTGTTGCCACCAGTATGATTGTTTCTTGCAGAAGTTAGAGATGGAATCTCAACATCTGTTTCAAGAGTTTCTTCATCGCTTATGTTCGGTATTTGAGCAAACCCATTTGATAGAATTTGGACAAATAACAAAATTGCAATCATAGTAATTGATACTTTCCGCATGTGGGATGCTTGTAATATGAGTATTTAAAAGGTATTTTATCCCAAAAACACACTAAAATTACTATTCCAATCGATATTGGAAGCCTTGAACCATTGCTGCGGTGTATCATAGGCATTAGAGTCCCCAGACTTACGTATTTTCTTAGCACGCTGGCTAATCAGTTTCCAGGCTGTTTTCTCACCGATTCCAGGAATTGCTTCAAGTTGCTTTTGTGATACACGATTGTGGTCAAGGTTAATCTCAACACCAGTGATAGAACGAGCGCCATGCCCGGTGATGATGATGTCGGATTGAGTCTCTAATGGAATATGGTATTCAACTCCAATTAGGATCGGATATGCGCCAATTTGGCGCCCGAAGGTAATGCCGGCATTTCCTCGGCAGGATTCGCCAGTGTGTGATTCTGTTTGATGTGCTGCAAGCCGAGTGCGCCCATCATGAGTTTCCCAATGCACTTCGCATAATTTCCCACCCATAGGGAATAACTCCTCAAGTAATGGCCCATCAATGGTATTGCGTACAGTGTTTTTGAATTTAGAGAAAAGTTCGGAGTCAATTTCTTGAAAACCCTCACCTTCAACTTGGCGTATGTTGATGCGTCGAAGTAACAAACCCTCATTGCGAATCTCATGTAAGAGATCTAAGTTCATCTCATATGTAGCAGAAGATTCACCATTCAATCCGGCAATAAAGTTGAGTCCAGGCAATAGTTTGGGCAATCCTCTTTCACCGTGTTGTCTACCATATTTGTTGATTAGTCGAATTGCACTTTTCAGTTGTGCAGCATTACAGTTCAGCCAATTTGCTTGATGGACCTCTGGGTCAGCAGATTCTAATCCAAAGGAGAGTACAGCACCATCCGATAATGTTTCAACCAAGGTTTTTGTAATCTCTTCAGAAGGCTCAAGATGCTCAGCAATAATAGAAGGGTTTGCATTATCGGTATGGAGTATTCCAAGCCGTTCATCTTCTCTTAACCCATGCAATAATTGAGCGATAGGTTCTGGGTTAGGAATTGGATATTCTAGTTCCTGAACCCCTTCGGCCATGTAGGTATATGTGTCGGTCATTCCACCGAGGCGAACATGCTCAACACCAGCATCATGGGCAAGACGAACTTCTTTGATGATATCTTGAGGTGTGCGCCAAATCGGCACACCCTTTTTTGGCTCAATGCAGAATTTACAACCTCTCTTGTAGCGAACACAGCCTTGGTAGACCTCAACTTCGTAAGTCAGTGGTCCTCTATTTTCTTCATCTCCTAAATCCGGATGTTGGGTTACAGCCTTACTATTTGCGCCACAATGAGCCCACTGTGTCCATTGTTCGGCAGTTCTACGACAATGTTTCCATTGTCCAGTCTGTATGAAATTGGAAAGGGTGGCATCAGTATCTTGTACTGCTAAAAACAGGTTACTGCGCAATGGATTCCAGCCTTGCTGACGCCATCCACGTATTGCCCATCCACCGAATATGGCAGGAACTTGGGCAGGTAATTGACGAATAATATTACGAGTTTCCTTCAATGATATTGGAGTGCCTCTCAAATACCTTCCAGGAACAACAGCACCAGCAATACAAGCCACACCAGTAACATTTGACAATCGCGCACTTGCAGCATCCTCGCCTTCAACGCGGATGAAATCTCGCCACTGGTCAATAGTGACGTAATCATATTCTATTTTCGCTTGTTCTAGAACGCCGCATAAGTAGCGGATATGAAATCCAACATAGGGTGGAACACCGAAAGCGGCTGGCTCATCTTCATATCCATCGAGGACTAACCATCGGGAGGATGTTGACTCGACCATGATGTCAACTCATATCTGCTCAATATCATTCTTTCTTATGATGTGGGCGGCGACGAGGTTTGTTTGCATCCTGTTCTTCTTCACGCATTGCTTGAAGTTCACGGGATGTTTTTGCAGGTTTGTCATCTCCGCCTGTATTTCTAGTGCCACCTTTATTACCACTTTGTGCGATGTCAACTTTGATTTTGCGGCCCATCAATTCTGAACCGTTCATCTTGGCAACGATTTCTTCACCTTTGTCACCTTCAGCGATCCAAATAAATGCAAATCCCTTTGGCTTACCAGTATTTCTATCGGTTGCCAAAGCCATTCCATTAATGGTTGCAGTTCCTTCAAAATGCTTTGTAATACTCTCTTCTGTTGCTTTGAATGGAAGATTGCCAACATACATTTTAGTCCCTTCAGGGTCCTTTCTTTTGTGATTTCCCTTCTTACTATCATCATCAGCATCCTTTACGGCAATTCTACGTCCGCCAAGTTTGTGACCATTTAGAGAACCGATTGCAGCGGTTGCCTCATCCTTGCTTGAGAATGTGATGAAGCCGAATCCTTTGTTGGCAGTTCCATCACCAGCAGGTAAGAAACAATCTTTGATGGTTCCATGTTTCTCGAACAAATCTCTAATTTGTTCAGTTGTAATCTCCCTTGGTATTCCACCAACGAATAAACGAGTTCCAGGTGCTGCCTTTTCACGACGTTGCCCACCGCTACCGCCTTCACCTTCAAATCGGAAGTAACTTCTTTCGCGACCATCTTCACGCACATCTGCAGCGATGAATGTTGCACGACCTGCAGGTCCCTTTGCGAATAATGCTTCAGCTACCTTGCCCCATCTCTTGCCAGGGTTGTTTAGTACACTTGCACCTTGTTCAAGTTCAGCCCATCCAGCAGCAAAATTATCTGCTAATGCTCTAAAAGATTGATAATCACAATTCGGGCACTTTACATTCCAATCTCCATTTTGCTCAGCGATTAATTCGCTTCCACATGGAGGACAAATGGCGTGTAAGACTCCACAATCATCTCTATCTCTAAAGTTAATACTGATAATTGGAGAAACCTTGGTAACTAATGCACGGCAGATATCTCTGCGACGAACAGCATCACTTGTTTGATGCATATATCTATCAACTAAATCTGTAACACGGAATTGGCCATATAATTGGTCAGGAGTAATACTGCCAGTTTGACCTTCAACTACAAGGATTTGAGCCTCGCCATTCTTCTCGTTTAATCTGGTGATCTCACAAATTACAGTATCGCCAATATTGGCACTGGTAATCATCTTTGTTGCTGAGACAGAACCGATGCCTTCATCGATTGAAAATCGTCCAATAACAGTAGAGATGATTGCTCCATCTCTCTCAATTGTTCCTTCACCAGCCTCACAATCGGAGGTGGTTGATACTTGCATTCCTGGGGTGACGAGGCTCGCCGTCATTTTCATCATTCCTTAAGCAGACTTGGCCCAATGAGGGACGCAAATCGTATCGCTCTAATGTCGGGGGGTAGCCCACCCCTTTTCAAACTCTCTCATCACTATCGCCATCAAACCTTACCCAAAACGCAACAATGCTAAGGAATATTATTCCAATTCATCTATTTCCTCAATCTGTATCTTTGAATTACCTGGACGGAAAAAACGCCAGCAAATAATGTCGGTAAATGCTTTGCCTTTAGAATGATGATAATAGGTCGGAGGCAATCTAAACTTACTTTCCAAAATACCTTCAACTTCCCATCCATTGTCCTTTGCAAGAGATTCTAAGTGAGTTGCTTTTGCCGAGTGTAGAACATGAATGGATTCAACATTTTGGCCAAATGCATATTGCAATATTGCACGGTCAGCCCGCTTACTTTGCACTCCCCAAGGAGGATTCATTACAATAATATCAACATCGTTAACATCAACCTCATCAGTTCCCACAAATGCTTCTATTACAGTAGTTGGAGCATCATATTTAGATTTTAAATTGTGACAATTTTTCCTTGCAACTTCAGCAGCAAGCGGGTCTGCCTCCACCAGTGTGACCCGTCCTGCTCCGATGAAAAGACAGCCAAGACCTAAGATTCCATTTCCAGCACATAGGTCAAGAACATGTTTTCCAACGATATCATCAAGTTGGTCAACCCCCAACATCCAATAGGCTGCTAAGTCACCTTCTGTTGCATATTGCTCAAGTTCAACATTTGAACATGGATGAGGAATAAGTTTTGATAATTCAATGGCCAGATGCTTTGGCCGCATCATAATATTCACCAACGTGGCTGACGGAATTGTTGATTTTGGTGACGTTGCTGGGCAGCCATATCCGCTTGTTGGCGCATCGCTTGAAGCCTTGCCATGGTATTTTCTTGATTTTGTGGTTGTCCAGCAGAAAGTCGTTGATAGTGTATTTGCTCAGCCTCAGAACGAAGACGAGCAAGGAGTTGCTCTCCCGGCTGTTGGTTGCCGCAAAATCTGCAGAAACGGATACCATCTTGCTGCTGCTGTCCACAGTTGACACAGAATCCCATTTCTCTCCCTCATTCAATGCAGTGGCTTGACCATTTTGAATCTACTCATGACATTGCGGTCAATTGTAAGAAAACAGGCCATGTCTCAAATCCAATTGCTAACGCTCTTTCACTGAGGTCTTCCCATCTTGGGTCATTCATCATCTCAGCAGGATCTATGCCGGCTGCCATTAGTCCGCTTACCAATTCTCTAAATTCTAATTCAACATCAGACATATCAGGAACTTCTTCGGCCTCTGGTTCTGGAAGACTAACATTATTAGAATCATCAATAGTAGATTCAAGGGTTGAATTATCTACAACATTATCAGCAATAGGTTCGGCGGTAGATGCGCCAGGTAATGGAACAAAAGCGAAATCATTAGATGCAGTGCTAACTTCATTTGCTACTTCTTCAACAGCACTTGCCATTACTTCTTGTTTGAAATCTCCAACCATGTTCTGCATCTCCGATTCTACTTCCACTGGTGCAGGTGTAGCAACATTTTGTATTGCAGTTGGTTCAACTTTTGTGATATTAATCTTCTTCTGTAAACGGCCGACTCCCAAAACCTCAGCCTGTTGTCTAGCCAATTCTGCGGCTTGACGTCTTGGCAAAGAAACGTAACACTTTCCAGGGATACTGGAAGGTGGGAAAGGTAAGTAATAATGTTCAATCGCTGGAATTGACGGGTGTCTAAAGCACAACATTCTCTCACTTTCAAACGCTCTTTGATTTGGCAAACCCATTGAGAAAGGAACAGGACTAACTTCTATGGTTCCGCGCAACCATCCTTCGTTAGTAATCAAATGTTGTAACCAAGGACCCATATCAGGTGTTGCCAAGTCTACGAATTGGAAAGATGCATCTCTGGTATCAAGACCTTGTTCTTCTAACAATACTGCTTCTGCCCGTGGACGATGGAAGACAGTAAGCACAGGTTGTCCGTGCTCGACCATGTCGCCGTGAAGTTCCAATAATTTACGCTGTTTACGTGGTAGAATTAGCAGAATTTTCAGCCTTGTAGCATCTTCATCCCACATTTCGCCCCATCTATCATCTGCTTCTACAATCAGTTGCCCAATAGTCATGTCCGGAATTAACGCTGTGATTCCCATGCCCGCACCGGTGCTGAGGAGTAAGGCTCATCCTTTAGCAATAGTGCCGATGCGATTAGTCGAGATAACCTTGATTTAAGGCGAATTCAGCCAGCAAAACAACTCCACCAGCCGCTCCTCTAATCGTATTATGAGAAAATGCTTCAAACGATAATACATCTGGCTCAATCAATTCTAAATTACCTACTGTTATCGCCATACCCGCCCTTAGGTCCTTACTCGGTTCAACATCTTGGGGAAAGGAGTCACCATCGGCCCAAAGATGCTTATCGGTATCAATTTTCTCAACCAACTGAATTGGATTTGTCGGGGCACTTGGTAAATTGACTAATTGCGGAATTGCGTGGAAAGATGACATCAGCAATTTGACCTCGGCAAGGGTGGTAGAAGCAAGTAATTTTACAGTGACGAATACTTGATGTCCATCCTTCCTAGAAATTCGTTGGCAAATGATCTCCGTGTCTATTGATGCATTTGCAATATGGACCGAAGATTTCGGATTTTTTCGTGAAGGTCCATCTATTGTTTGGCCCAAAACATATCTTAGTTCACTGGCAGTTTTTCTTGCTTCGTCTGGGATTTCAGGGTCAACTGAACCTGCCAGTGCCTTTTCATCAAACAATAATCTCCAACCTGCTCCCGAAAGAGCTTGTTCGCTACGCATAGTAACCGACTTTATTCCTAACAATTTGCTAAGTGGAGCTAACGGCATTGCCAGTGGTATTAATGTGCAATTAGTTGAGCAGGCCAAAGGCAAGCCATCGACAGCAAAATGTTGCATATGACTTGGGTTGATTTCCGCAATTATCAAGGGGATTCCATCAACACAACGGTATGTACTGGCATTAGAAAATACTGCAAATCCAGATTCTGCTAACATCGGTTCAACAGATTGTGCTATCTCGCTGGGAATTGCAGAGAACACAATACTGACTCCAAGATTAAGTAATTGTTTACAAATGTTTGAATTGGACAAATCTAAGACTACCAGATCGGCAATATCCGGCCTTTCCTGCTCAAGTCTCCAATCAATAGAACTCAGTGATTTTCCCGCGGTATTAGGACCTCCACAAATAGCAACCAATTCAAACCAAGGGTGGTTTACTAATCGCTGTTGCAATCTTTGGCTAACGATTCCGCTAGCACCCAAAACCGCACATAGACGCTTTGCCATAGAACCGCCAATGAATAACTGCCCTTGACTGTTTGTAAAGTGAATTTAGTTTTTAATAACCAAATTACCTTCACCCAATTGTAGCTCAACAGGGGTCGGAAATATTCTGCGAACCAATAATTTGCGAAGAATTAACCATCCATCTGGTACGCTTCCAAGTTTCGCTTCTCCGATTCGCTTTGAATAGCGGATAGGAATAAATGTGATTTTGATTCCTTCCATTGCACAAGATGTGAACATCTCTGCTTCGATTTCAAACTTCATACTATTCAATTTTAATTTACTTAGTGAGTCCCGATTGAATGCCCAAAAACCAGAACAAAGGTCATTAGTTCCGACTCCAAATAGCATAGTTGCAAACCAAGTTAACAAGTGGTTTCCCAAATAATTCAACCGCGTCATAGCACCATCGTCTATCCTACCTCGTAAACGGTCACCAACTACGATGTCACGATTCTTCAAGCGTTTGATTAAATCAACAATCTGCTCGGGGTGATATGTTCCATCACAATCTAGCATCACCAAACTATCACTTTCAGATTTCAAGAAGTGGAGGAATCCTAAGCGCATCGCAGCGCCCTTGCCGGTTCCTTGTTGTTGAATTACTTCAGCCCCGAGGTCTTGAGAAATTTGTACAGTATCGTCTGTACTTCCACCATCAACGACCATTATTGAAACATCCCAGCCGAGTTCTTGTAATTTAGAATGAGGAATTCGAGGGATAATCTCTGCCACACCTTCCGCTTCATCAATAGCGGGAAGCATCACGGTTAGATGTGGCATGTAGTGTAGTTGAATGTCAATTGGCTTTGATGCCTTCGCTCATTTTGACCAATTAAATAAGTTCAATCCAGTATAATAATAATCCCGATTGGTCAATAATAACATCACCTCTACCACTGAGTCCCGTTGGATTAATCCACCTTTGTGAAGTGGTGGAGTCGGCCCATGTTATTGAATAATCAATCTGCATTGATAGTTGATTATTTACAAAAGCAAAGCAATCTTCAACAAAACCACTACCTTGCTGTATTGTGTTTTGAGATTCATTCATTCCTTGACTGGATACAGTTGTAGTTAAAGAATCGGTATTACCAACTCTTTCAATTACCAAACAAATCGTGTGCGAGGCATTATCATAATTGGTAAATTTATTTTCTATCACAAATGCTGAATCAACACCCTCTTGGACGAAGATTCTATTTTCATTTAGAGAGATAGGGTTTAGGAATTTTTGAGAGACCCATGTATCGGTTTTTTGTTGACATGAACTAGTACAATGCTGGTCATTGATCGCAATAAAATTACTTTGTGATTGATTGCCGCTGGGGATGAATCGCCATAACTTACTGGAATCAATATTCTCCATAACATTCCAATATTGTGATTTTGCGAGGAAGAATTGCATCACACCTCTTGGCGAGGTAATCGCATGAGTAACCGCCAATTGCGAAAGAGAATCAATGTCATCCGATTTGATAGCATTGGTAACCTCACCTTGAATCGAATATTCTAACTCAACTAGTCCCAAAGTAGGTATGCTAGTCAATTGAATGTGAGATGGCACATCCCACAAATGCCCCCAGTGTGTGTTTTCCGAGTAGACAATACTTCCCTCTGGTAAGTCTGCTAATGATTTTCTAAGTTCAATATCTGAATTACTAATTGGGCGTAATTCATCATGTTGTGACATTTCGATCATTATCATTAGCCCTGAAGAAAACGCCAACATAATCGCTATTATGACTGTTGAAACTACCTTACGGTTAAGATATGGGTCCCACCCATAGGTCAGAATCCGATTCCCTCCCCCTTCTATTCTTAGATTGGTGGTAGGACTTAACCAAAGTGCGACCAATGCTGTTAATGGAATATGGAATGCGTGAATACTCATTGAATATAATGTGTAAGAGAGCAAAGACAATATCGGCAATTTATCAAAACCTTCGATAAGATGAATTCCAGTTAATAGCCATAGTAAACTAATCCAAATGGTTAGCAAGCGAGCTTCAATACAATTACGTAAGCGATAAGCGGCAACCAATCCAAACATTAGCAATATTCCGTTGTAAAACAATAGTGGCCTTCCACCTTGCCAACCATATTCGGCAAATACTGCAACATCTAACATTCTCGGAGCGATAATTAGCAATGCAATAGTCGCTACAATTAGCAATAATATTGAACTTGCAATCAGTATTTTTCTAACGCTGTCTCCTATTGATTCTTTGGTAGTCAATCCAATAATGATGCGCGAAACCATTAGCAACCCGAGATATATTGCACCAGTAGGATGTATTAGCGCCACGCATATAACAGCGATAATAAATGCCTTTGTGTGATGCTTTTCATTGGCTGATGTTTGTCTTAGAAGAACTAGCAATCCAACAACCAATCCGAGTTGACTTGCCACCGTTGGATAGCCCGAATCAAATGTTTTTGCGAAAATTCCCAAGCCCAAAACCATTGCAAAAATGGCTTCAACTCCTGCACCATTCCGGTCCATTGCGCCCCAAATACCAAGCATGATGGCAAATAATGAGTAGTGACCTAATTCAAAAACAGCAACAGCAGAATCAAGGTCCAATACGCTACCGATAAATGCAGATAATGCTGGGTATGCAGGTGGATATGTCCAGTATCCGATGTTGCTTCCACTCAATTTTAGACTTTCAGTTTGCACAATTTGGCCGCTCAGAACTGAGAAACCAATCCAATCGACTCCGAAAGGAAGATGTTGAATTATTGGAATGAATAGGACACTGAAACAAATAATGAAAGCAATAACCGATTTCCAAGTCACCCGATTTACTTGGAACCATTTTTGAGCAGCGACTTCGTCGCTAATTTCTTTGTCCGATAACGAATTTAGATTGTCATTCATTGCCGATTCAAGAATTCTCCATTGTGATAGATTCTCATCACTGGTGGATTTAATATGCATTATTGATAGTCCATTAATTATTAATAAACAAATTACTACAGAATACACAGACCACAATTTTAGTAATAATAGTAAGCCATTAAGTCCAAAAATCAGTAATAAACCAAGAGCGGGGATCAATAATAATTTACGAAAAGTATCAGAACTGGCATCTAAGATTCTGACCAATGCAAACCCTGGTAATATACTCACCACTAAGATGAGAGCCACAGTGAGCAACATAGTTGCTCCTTTTGCTGACGGGTATTGACCTCTTCGCCAATCATCATATGAAATCACCACTTCGCACAGGTATGGTCAACCCACCGCATGGATTTCACAGAGTAGTTAAATTGCCTGAACAATACTGGGTATTTGACTTCACAAAAGACGTTGATGTATCGTGGCAATGCCCCTTTGAATATCAAATTGGTCGTTATGATGAAATTCGCCCAGGGATGTATAATCACCAAATATTTTCAGGTGAGCGAGACTTACATGTAGGGATTGATATCGGCGCTCCCCAGCAAACTGAGGTATTTGCATTTGCTGATGGAACAATCCATTGTTTTGGAATAAATACCGAAGAGGGGTCATATGGTCCGACAATAATAACACAACACCGAGTCGCCCTCGCGACTAAAGTCGGCTCACAACAAATGAATCCACTGACAACAATTTGGGTTCTGCATGGCCATCTTGCCAGTGAAAGTCTTGAGGGGTTAGAGGTTGGACAAGCGATCTGCGGTGGTCAATTACTCGCCCGCATCGGTAATAAATCTGAAAATGGAGGATGGGTGCCTCATTTACACATACAAATTTCATTGGTAGAACCAACAACATACGATCTTGAAGGTGTTGTGGCTAGAGGAAATCGTCAACAGGCCTTACAACAATTCCCAGACCCACGATTAATATTGGGCGAAATTTATTGATTACTTTCAGTTTTTTGATGAAAGAAAATCCTTCAATGCAATAATTGGCTCAATTGCAGCAGGGTTTTTTCCATGCAATAATGCCAGAGAAATTGAAATCCAGTCCATTAATATACACAAATACAGTAATGCTTCAAGCAGCGATTTCCCTTCACCATCAATCCTCCAAGCATGGTCTGTAGAGAAATGCGATACCATCCAATCCATTCTGTCGGAAACTTTTGCGTGAATCCCTTGCCAAGCCAATAATAGTATGAGGTGTTGTTCTGCAAAAGGGTCCTGAGCCTTACCAACACCTCCCCATGCAACACTCTCGTTGTGATTCATTTCAGGAACCGTTCCGATCAGCGCAAATCTTGCACTGTTTTCATTCAGTTGATTCTTGAATCTAGTCAATGCAGGCGATAGTTCAGTTGGACCCAGAATACTGATTGGGCGTTCGACCATAGCCATTGCCAATTGGACAATATCGCCTTCAGGATCATTGATAATATCAAACCCATCTATGGCTTGTTGCAATCTTTGCAACATAGCTTCATCTTCTCCTTCAAACGGTTGCGGAAGGCCTCCAAGAACTCTCATTAGAGATAATTGTCTTGAGAAAATATGACCAAAAGCAGTGCGAGGAGGTTGTCCTCCAATACTGGAAATCAAGTAACATTTTGGATATAAGTCACAATATCCCGATAATTCTCCACCGGTTGAGATTATGATTACTGTTGCTCCAGCCTTCAAAGCAATTTCACAGGCAGAAAGTGTTTCTTCGGTATTACCACTATGGCTTGTTGCTATGACCAACCATGATTTTTTCCACCATGCAGGAAGTACATAGTCACGAATTGTTTTGATAGGTAAACTGCCATGTTTTTCTGAGAGGCTGGCAATAAAATCCCCACCCGCAGCAGAGCCGCCCATTCCTAAAAATAGAGCACCTTGCCATTTCGTTGACCTAATATTCTCCAGCCATGGCATCAATTCTAAGTTTACAGCCGTCAAACCGTTGCGAATATCTTCCACAAATGAGCGAGTGAAGCCAATCATTCCTTCAACATCAAGTGAATCTGCCAATTCAACAATACTCAAAGATGAGTTATCGTCTCCTAAGTCTTCTTGCATGCTCAGTCCTCCTGTATTTGGTAATCATCTACCTTGGAATTATCAATTCCAAGATGTTGTAAAGCAATCCAATCACCATCTATTTTTGCGATTATCAATTTCTTATCACCTGAATAATCCCAAGGTAATCTAATAGAAGTCATTTGCCAATTTTGAGGGTCAAGAAATTCTCCTACTGAAGAATCTTCAGTAATCAATTCTACATAAACGAAATCATCCATCTGGCAAACAACGTTTGAATTTTCCAAGTCTCTCCAAGTAGCACCTGTTCTTTCACGGCGGTCTACTCTCTCCATTATTGCACCATCTTTGGACCAAGAGGCAGGTCGCCAGTAATTATCTTTCCATTTTACAACATCGCCCAAATCATATCCTGGTTTGCGATATAATAGGGTCAAACGAGTAACATCCACTCCATCTTTCCTGCCGACTGTTGAATTGGATTCACTGAGATGACCTCCATAATGCGTCACCATATGTCTTCCCCATGAGCGCGCTAATCCCTTGCTGCCTAATACGACATCATATCCTCCGGTAACAGCACCTTCACTGGTTATGAAGAACATCGGATCATCACTTAGATTCTCAATGACAGTATCTAATGACGCTCTTAATACTTTGAATTCTTCATCAGATAATCTTCTTCCTGAGGAACGAACTTGAACTGTTGCTTCAAAGTAATTACCTGCGCGTCTTGTGCAAGTTAAACATACACCATTTGCCATTCTTGCACGCATAGTATGTTCTTCTGTATATGATAAATCATCAATAACGCCTTCAGCTTGAATGTATAACAATGTATGTCGATCAGAGATTGTTCGAGATTCAAAAGCAAGGCCTATATTTTGAGTATTTTTATGGAATAATACATGGCGTTGAATCAGTTCATTCCAGATTTTATCTTCACTGATAAAAACCCACTTTCCTTGTATCTCAACAATACCACAGCGAGCACATCGGACCCATGGAACATTCTCAGGAACTTCAACAAGTTTGATTCTTTTGCGAGTGCATTCCTCACACATTCGGTCGCCATATAGGGGTGGGTCAGCACCACATATCAAGCAAAACTCGCCACCAAGTGCCCTCGCCACAATATCCCTCCTCAGTCTTGGGTTGAATTACTTGTTTTCAACCTGTGGCTTTATCATCGTCACTTTTTGCTGATTGCAATGCGATACTATCCGCTTCAATCTCATCTTTTCCTAAGCTTGTTTCAATGGCATAAATACGTGCCTCAAGATTTTTTGCTCGGGCAAAAACAGTCCAAGTCCATATTGCAATTCCTGTAATCATTCCTAAATATGCAACTGTCAAATAACTCATTCCTTCCATTTCAATCACTCCTATCTATTTCTCTTTGTAACATCTCGACCCTTTGTTCAAGTTTGGTAATATGCATTGAAGTCAAGATATGTCCAATGATGAAAATAGTAAATGATATCGCACCGATGAGTAGGACCAATGCCATATCAGAATGTAGCGAACCACCTGTACCAGTTGCAACAACCGGACCTGGATGACGAATTACCCAAATTCGCGTAGCGATATAGGTAAATGGGACAAGGACAAAACCGAATAATCCGAAAGTGGAGAATGTATCTCTTGTTTCAATTCCGTCAGGTTGCGAGCGCCTTCCCAAAACAAGGAATAATGCCAGCAATGTCAACAGACCAAATGTATTGAGCCTAACATCACTCCAATCCCATGGTGTTCCCCACTCTGCAGAACCCCAAATAGTTCCGGACCAAACGGTCATCAAACCAGTGGCTAATCCAGCCTCTGCTCCTGCAATGTGCAGTCTCCAACCGGTTGGACTTCGCTTGAAAAACCACAATGCAGAGCCGACAAATAGAACTGCAAAAGCAATGAATGCAGCCCATGCAGATGGTACATGCCAATAGAAAATTTTCTGTGCTGCGGGAGATTCAAAAGCATCGATAGCAACGCTTGGAGCCCACATAAATCCGAGATAGAGTGTGCTCATGATTCCAACGAACCCGAGGCCAAGAAAACCGATTCTAATTCGCTCTCCCATAATTATTCCTCCGTAGTTCTCCTTTTCAATAGTGTTTTAGATATATGCTGTTAGTTCATTGACAACAATTGACCAAGGTAAGATCAAAATCGGTGTTAATAATCTTATGAAAACCGCTTGAGGCCTTGATAATTTATTTGTTGATAATTGTAATAATCCAATAATAAGTGAACAAAATAGAGCGCATAGAGAACCTGCAATGATAATGATTATTTGCAAATTTCCAAGGAAAATATACGAGGAAATAGTTGTTAATATCGCCCCACCAATAATTGGCAATATTACTGCTCTTGGAGTAGCAGTATTGGCTTGCCACCAGTCCAAAGCCCTGTTTTCACGAAGTAGATTTACAACTGGGTCTCCGCATAGTCCAGCAACGAATGCAGGCAATAATACAAAACCCATTTTGAGTCCAAGTAAATTATCCAGTTTAAAAGGCTCAACCAATGACAATAGAATTCCCAATGCTAGAAATCCAGCGATTCCATTGTTGGCAAAACCAGCTTTTGTTTTGAAATTATATGTAAATCCGACTTTAATGAAATTATTTGATGCTACAACTTCAATTTTTGGTATTTGCCAAATTTCACCTTGCTGTGGTTCTTGCTCAGAATCCTGATTTAGGTTATTGATGCGGGTTGCGCATTTTAGAATCCGTTCATCATGTGTTGCTATCAAGAAGGCATGACCTGCTAACCTGAGACTGGTAATATGTCGGCATAATGTTTGAACTGCGTCATCATCTAGGCCAGCATCGGGTTCATCCAGTAAAATAAGACGAGGTGATTTTGATATCATTGCTGGTAGTAGTCCAGCGATAACAGAGACCTTACGTTGTTGTCCCCCTGAGAGATGGGAGATCAAATCATTGCTACGATGGTCGAGTGAATATTGCTTTAGAATCGGAGCCAAATTTGTTTTCATTTTGCAAATAGACATCATGTTGTTGAGGTGCTCAGAAATAGTGTCACTTCCAACGAGGCCATTTTGTTGTAGCGTCAGTCCGAATGGTACTGTTGGCATCATCCTTCTACCATCACTATCGATTACCATTTTTCCGTGTTGTGAGATCTGGCCTTTTTCAATGGGTAAAATCCGTGCTGCTGCCTCAATAATTGTGGATTTTCCACAACCGTTTTCACCGTGCAGTACTACGACTTCAGCCGACAAAATAGTTAGAGAAAAATCGCTGATAACGATACTCATGCCGCGACGAATTTCAACCGACTCAAAAGTCAGTAGCACATCGGACATATTCACTGCACAAAGCCCTACTTATTCGCTTTTCTCACAGCGTGTTAGAATATAATCCTGATAACTATTCTCACAATAAATGATAAGTCCGGAACCTCAAACCACAAACATGGGCTATCTAATGTCGTATTTTGGCATCGTTGAATGGCTCTTTTTGGTGATTTGGTTTGCAGTGATTATCGGCCCCCTCATCTATGCAAAATTGAATGAAACTTCATACGCCCTTTCACTAACCGTCTCAGTATTATTTGGCTATGTTATTCAGTTCATTTGGACACTTTTCGCACAATGGGAATTGGTTCAATATTGGGTATGGAGTGACTTTGTATTAATCCCTTCAAGGGCATCTTCGCCGATGTGGTTTCATACACTGTTTTCAGCAGGATTCTTACATAGCCAATTCGATGCAACCCACGTTCTTGGAAATACAATAATTTTGGCCTTGGTGGGAATTCCTCTTGAGCAAAGGCTGGGGGGAAAACGATATCTGCAAATATATTTTATCGGTCTATTCGGTGGTTCATTTGCTTGGTATATTTTCAATTTAGATTCCAATATCCCTTCACTTGGTGCCAGTGGAGCAGCTTTTGGATTACTGGGTGCATATTTGGCTGGATGGCCAAGGGATGAGATTCCTTTTCCCTTGATTTTGATCAGAAAATGGCCGGTGACATTAATCGCATTACTATACTTCGCACTTGAGATATTGAGGGCTTATTCGACCATGGGCCTAGGCAACGCTAGTGATGTGGCGCATATGGCGCATATAGGTGGATTTATTGCGACATATTTGGCATTACCAATTGTGGCAAAAGGAGGTCCATTCGCACTGGGAATTGATGACGGGGGGCCGACTGGACAAAATTCACTATCATTGCGTATGAAACAAATGAAATCCTCCATGGTAAGTTTGGCCGAATTACCAGATCCATGGAGCGCAGGTGGATTTAAAGTGCCAAAAAATGTTAGAGAAACGATACAAAAATTAAGAGATTCAGGGGATGAAGCCGAGACCAGAATCGCTTGGATGGAGCATTTGGCAAATCAATCGGAGTGCCCTGTTTGTGGGGGAGATATAGGCATGGTTGAAAGAAGAGATGGGCCAACGATTCAATGTGCAAAAGAGCCACAACATTTCCATTGGCCTTAATTCCATTGGAATTACAGTATTGTTGTTGGAAATGTTGAGAAATATTTGCAAAGTGGATTATCTCCCCGCCCCTAAAGGGGCAGGGGAGGGTGTCATAGTGTGGATAGTCTCAAAGGTGAGACGGATATCCATATCAAATGGGGTGTGTATGTGCGATTCCAAGGACTAACCAAAATCCATAGAACTTCACTGTTATTGGTGCTAATGTTTTTGATCGCTGACCTAGGTGCATTTGCAATCGTTTCAGCAACAGATTCACAGCACCAAGAGCAATCAGTTATCCAATATACCTCTCCTATATTCATCGATGGACTACCTCCACTAATGTGTGAAGATGGCTATTGTCAGCGCCCGACTAGGATGATTGACAGAGCAGACCGTGCAGCTTCAGAAGCAGACGGCTGGTGGCAAGGATATGGTCCGGATTTAGATTGGAATGGTATGGATGACCGTTTGCAAAGAGTGCTTGCAGGATATGATTCAATATCGCCAACTGCGATAATCGGAGAAGATGGAAGAGAAACAGTCGCCATAGTTGTTGACTATGCTTGGCATCCTGATGAGGCAGAAGTTTCTTCTCTTCAACAAATTCTCAATTCACATTCATGGGTAGGAGTGGAAAACGGGGCTTGGTTCCAAGTATTGGAGAGCATTGATTCAATTGCGCTTGACAAGGTTCCTGTAAGTGCATTGATGGACATATATGTCCTTGAAGGAGTGGTTGTTATTGAAATGCAAAATGTGATGATCCCTTTCAATAGTGTCGCATCAAGAGCAACACGTTCTCTACCGAGTGATGATTATTCTGCAAGTGCATACGAACGAGATTACACCGGAGCAGGAATTGTTGTTGCAGTTCTTGACACAGGAGTTGACAATGAGCATCGTTCGCTAAACGACTTTGACGATGTTAACGATGACCCCGATTTAGATGCTACATCTTATGATGACCAAAAATGGTTGGGTGGTTATGATGCAACATCTTCAGCGAGTAACCCAGATGGTACTCAAGACCCAGATGATGGGCAAGGACATGGCACTCACGTCGCAGGTTCTGCTGTCGGAACCGGTGGTTCATCCCGAATGGAGATGGGAACTGGTCCGGGTGCATTTTTGGTCGATATCAAAGTATTATCTGATGCAGGAGGAACAAATTCTCAATCCTCGCTAAATGGAATTCAGTGGATGATAAATAACAAGGACAAAGATTGGGGAAATAATGCTTCGGGCAGAGGAATACAAATCGGCTCCATGTCCTTTGGTTCATTTTCATCACCACTAAACCCTGGCGATGAAGGAGATAATGGGAGCGGAAGCGAAGCGCGTTTAGTTAACAATGCCACAGCCCAAGGAATCGTCTGTGTTATCGCGATGGGTAATGATGGCACAAAGAGAGTGCCCTCTCCAGCAAGTGCAGATGGTGCGATTTCAGTCGGTGCAGCAAATGATAGAGATAGTATCAACCGAACAGATGATACTATAGCTTCTTATTCCAATTGGGGTCCTCGTTTAAGTGATGGCGATGATGATGATTGGGATGAATTAAAACCCGATATAACTTCTTTTGGTACTGGAATAAATTCTGCTTCAGCAGCAACCGGTACTTCTTTCCCAGGTCAACCGACTCGGCCTATGGCAGATTCAAATTATGAATCAAAAGATGGAACCAGCATGGCAACTCCAATCGCTTCAGGTATTGTTGCAACTTTACTACAAGCAGACCCAAGTCTTGAACCACACGAGGTCAAAGATATCCTAAGAAATTCAAGCGAGCAAAGAGGTGAAGCCAGTGAATCTTCAGTTTCAAATAGATGGAATAAAAAATGGGGTTTTGGTCTAATAGATGCCTCTTGTGCAATTGATATGGCTTTGCAAAGGTCTTGCACACCTCTAGAAGGCGGCGGTGGACCTGTTGACCCGCCTCCAATAGGAAATGGAACAGGAAACGATGTCAGTTTTAATTATCCTAATAATGGAACTTGGTTGGTCTCAGGCGATATGGTTCGGATTTCTGGAAGCATTATTGGAATCAATGCTTCAGATTATGATGAAGTGCAAATTAAGATTGAGCAACATTACACACAAGGTTCACCTCATGTATTGAAAGGTTGGACCACAGTTGGCGGTGTATTACCAGATTGGTTTTTGGATGTTTCAATAAAATCTGATTGGGTTGATCCTGATGAAGACTATACACTGGTGATGGCAAGAGCGCTAAACCAAGATGGTGATGAATCAGCAGTTGCAGTGCGATGGGTCAACATTGGGCGTATGTTCATGGCAATTTCAAGTCCAAGTTCAAGTGAGAAATTAATTGGCAATATCCAATTTGAGGGAACCTATGATGGAATTGAACCTGACCGGATTGAATATCAAATCAATAACGGTGAGTGGAATGTTGGTTATCAAATTCCAAGCGAAGATTCATCAAATCAGTGGTCGGTAAGTTGGGATTCCACTCAAGTAGATGATGGAGCGCACAGAATTTCGTTCCGTCTTGTCAATGAAAGCGGAGTCAAGTCAGATTCGGTAAGACGCACCTACAATGTTGACAATATGCCGGCACAATCCGAGTTACAATTTGTGGGGGTGGTCCAAATATTGGAACAAGGATTACCAGTACATAGTGCAGTTGCAGGTTCATTACTTGAAATAGATTTCACAATTGCCAATTATGGAGATTTAGATGCTTCAGAAATATTGGTTGATTTAACAGCGCCTGGAAGTGGTTCTGAGACATATCCTTCCGAAGTGCTAGTCGGTACGCTCAGCGAAGGTGAAAGTGTGCAGTTGAAATTATATTGGTGGGCTACTGAACAAGGTGTTCACGATGTGACATTAACCATTAACGAAGATGATGCAGATAACTCAAACAACCAATACACATTCTCTTTCATTGTTGAAGAGAGACCGGTTGAGGCTATGCTTCGCTTTATGCAAGGTGCAGTCACTACAGAACCTAAAATTCCTATGCCAGATATGCCTTATTCAGTCAATGTTAGAATTGACAATATGGGGCAAACAGATGCCACAGACCTTAGAATGCGCTTAGAGAAGAGGATTGATGACCTCGGATGGCAAGAGATTACGGAAGAATCAATACTTGTTGTTGAGGGTTCTTCTTCAAGTTCCGGACATAGTACTGCAAAATTCCATGACATTCATCCCGATGTTGGATATGTCTTCTACCGAGCCACTTTGTTAGGTGATGGAGTTGAGGCGAGCGAAAGTATTCACTATTTTTACACAATTATTGATGAAGTTGGTTTAGGTTCACAAGTGAGAATTAATCTAATAGAAAATGAAGTACCACTAGAATTTATTGGATTGGACGAAGGTGCATTATTGTTCACTACCATCGATGGAGAGTTACATGTTAGAACAATTACAGAATCAATGTTGATGCCGGGTGATGTGAAACTGGAAGAAAATTGGGGCGGTGAACTTGCTGTAAGTCAACGAGATGATGGATTAGTCCAAGCAGTGTGGAGTCGCAAAACAGTAGAGATTGATGGTTATACATATACAGACTTAGCGATGAATGCAATTTCTGCAAGTGGAGAAACAACTCCGAAGCAGTCTCTAATGAATCCATTGAAATTATCTGAAGGGTCATACTGGGGTCTCGCTATTGACCAGTATGATGGGAAAATGGTAATTGCTGGATACCAAAGGGATATTTCAACTGGAGGTTCATGGCAAGATGTCACCTCTATCTTCTCCTTAACTTCTGAAACACCTGACGCCCAAGGTTCTTGGGGCAATCCAGTAATTGTATTATCGGATATTGACATCAGTCGTAGTAAAGGAGATACATTAGCAATTGCCTTGGGTTCAGATGAATTACACATTATTTACCAAGAGGTTAGAGATGATATTACAGGTGTAGATAGAGTCGGATTGATGTATACTCATGGTGATTCAACCACTTCTTCATGGAGTTTCCAAACCTCGATAGGAGATGATGCATCCTTAGCATCAATGACTCTAGAGGAAGGAACAGATAGTGAAGTAATTTACGCAGCTTGGAGAGAAGGCAGGGGTAAAGAAGCAAAGTTGACATATACCGTTACTGATAGATTATGGACAAACGATGCTAATCATGTCAGTGCACCTGGGATGTCTAATCTTGAGATGAACCCGACCTCGCGTGGGGTTCAATTCTTATTTGATGAGATTAATGCCCATGGTCCAATTACCCGCTATGGATTATTGTCGCAGAATATGACCTTAACTGATTATTCAATATCCAATAGATTGACAGATGGATTCCTTTCAGGTTATGCAGGTATGGAATTTGATGGTATGATATTGCTATCCTCTGCCAGTGGTAGTTTGACTTTGAAAACACTCGCCTCATATAATGAGGGCACTAAAGAGGTTGAGGATATTCCTCTCTTAGATACGCTACTATCCTATTTACCTGGAGATGAAGAAACAAAGATGGCCATTTTGATCGGAACAGTGGTATCATTACTTGTGTTCTTAGTGTTCATGTTCGTATCAGTTAGTTCATCTTCACGCCGCAGAGAACTTGAATTGATTCAATCCAAGGTCATTGACGAAACAGATGATTCAATCGAGATAATGATTAATCCAGAGAAAGATGATGGTCCACTATTGGCAATTGATAGAGAAGCAGAAGATTTGGTTGTTTCAGATGCCAATGTTGTAATGGAGGAAGAGGACAAACAAACACTCGCTGAATCACTCACTGAGAAGTCTGAAAGTGGTGAAGGAAACCCTCGGCTTGATAGAAGAATTCACAGAAAGGAAAAAAGAGAGCAGCAGGAAATGTTTGATGAAATCAGCAAAAACCTCCCACCTTTGGAATCAATAATTAATCCTCCTGCGGATGCAATATTACCAGACCTCCCCTTATTACTGCCATTAGAAGATCTTCCACCATTAGAAGGTCTTCCACCATTAGGAGACCTTCCACCATTAGGAGACCTTCCACCACTTGGACAGTTACCATTGCTTCCGGGGCTGCCTCCACTGATTGGAATTGCTCCTCCACAAAGAGATGTTTCCTGTACCAACTGTGAAGCGAAGTTCACTGTCAAGGACATGACGAGAAAGAGTGTTTCTTGTCCGATATGTTCCCAAATTATTGAATTCTGAGTTGATATTATGTGTGGTATTTTCGGTTATATTGGTTCTAAAAGGGCAACTCCTATTCTCATTGAGGGAATGACGAGACTAGAATATCGTGGTTATGATTCCACAGGTATTGCGGTCAAAAATGGAGATATTTCAATTTTTAAGAAGGTTGGAAAAGTTAGCGAAATGCGATCGATACTACCTCCTAATATTCAGGGGACCAGTGGAATCGGACACACCCGTTGGGCTACACATGGCGGAGTTACAGATGAGAATGCACATCCGCATGCATCTTCCTCTGGAAATGTTGTAATTGTTCATAATGGAATCATAAATAATTCACGAATACTAAGGGCATCGCTTATTGCCAAAGGTGTGGAATTAAGGAGTGAAACCGATTCAGAAGCCTTGGCACATATGATTGAAATTGAATTAGCTGTTGACAATAACCCTGAGGCAGCGGTAAGGAGAACACTTCAGAAAGCAAGTGGTACTTGGGGACTTTGTGCTATATTCAAAAATCATGATATAATTGTAGTTGCAAGAAATGGCTCACCATTGGTTATTGGCAAGGGAGATGGTGAGACTTTCATTTCAAGTGATGGGCCAACACTTTCGCAATTTACTGATAGAGTTGTATATCTGCAGGATGGAGATATTGCGGTGGTATCAGCAACTTCAATCAAACGTTCTAGTTTGAAAGGAGATAGTAAAGAGGTTGAAATTACAGTTCTTGAGAAGTCTTGGGGAGAAGCAGAGTTAGGTGAATATGACCACTACATGCTCAAAGAAATACACGAACAACCAGATGCGTTGCGACATTGTATTAGTGGCCGCTTAGACAGGGGCAGGGGTAATGGAAGACTTGGTGGATTACGCTTATCTCCTTCTGCTTTGGCAAAGGTGCCACATGTTCGTTTGATCGGTTGCGGAACAGCATCACATGCTGCTGAAATCGGCCAATTATTGATTGAAAAGTTGGCAAGAATACCAGCAGTTACTCATATTGCCAGTGAGTTTAGACATAATGACCCAGTAATAAATCCAAATGCACTACATTTTGCAATATCTCAATCGGGTGAAACCGCCGATACATTAACCGCTGTGAAAGAGATTCAACTGAAAGGTGGCCAAGTGTATGGGGTTATCAATGTCGTAGGTTCCACCATCGCTCGACAATGTGGTCAAGGAGTATACATTCATTCAGGACCAGAGCAGGCAGTGGCCTCAACGAAGGCATTCTCAAATATGGTTGCATCTTTGACAATGTTCGCATTACAAGTCGGACGTTCACGCTCAATCAGTAAGGAGAAGGGGCAAGAAATAATTCATGGATTGCAACAAATCCCACATCTCCTTGAAGAGTATTTTGAAGATGAAGGTCCAATAATGGAAGCGGTTGAATTAGTAAAAAATGCAAAGTGTGTATTATTCTTAGGCCGAGGTATTTCAGCACCAGTTGCTAAAGAAGGAGCATTGAAACTGATGGAAGTAGCATATATCCCTTGTTTGGCATATCCAGCAGGAGAAATGAAGCATGGTCCGATTGCTTTGCTCGAAGAGGGTAGTCCGATAATTTTCATTGTACCAAATGACCATGTTAAAGAGAAGACGCTGTCAGCAATCCATGAATCTAAGGCACGTGGTGCTAAAGTAATATTAATCCATGAAAAGGGCGATGATATTAGCCAAGAAGGCGATATTAATATTGCAATTCCAAAAGTGCATCCATTACTATCACCACTGCTTACAGTAGTTCCAATGCAATTGATCGCCTATCATACTGCTCTAGCACTTGGAAACGATGTAGACCGGCCAAGAAACTTAGCAAAATCAGTAACAGTTGAGTAATCAATTGATTGTGAATCTTTGTTCCTCTTCTTTCCAAGAGAGTGGAAAATATCCGAGTTTGTGATGAGTGTGTCTCATTTTCACTACACCTAGTTTTCTTGTGACATCATCCTTATTTCTTTCCATGACGAGGTGAATCACTCCATCAGCAAGATAGTCTTCAACACCGTATTCACCGAATTTCTTGTGATCTTCTCCAGTCATTTCACAGATGAAGAATGAAGTAAGTCCAAGTCGTCTAACCGCTTCAAAAAGGCGAAAAATCTCATCACGAGGGTTTTCCATTTTTGTCAATGTGAAGAAAGCACCGAGTGAATCAAATACTAATAACTCAAAACCGATTGATTCACGATAAGAGGTCAATTGCTTAATCAATTGACCCATCCAGTCAATACGATTGTTCATCCCCTGTTGGTCCAATTGAACTCGAAGATCTGCCAAATCAATAATTGCGATACGATTCCGGACACGCACATCATCAACATTCATTCCCATGTTTGACATATGGGAACGAAGAGAGTGTTTACTTTGTTCAAGAGTAACATAAATTCCACTTGTTTCACCGTAAAGCACAGCGTTGTAAAGTAATGAGAATGAAACACTGGATTTCATTGCACCAGATGCACCAGCAATAATACAGAGGTGTTCTTTAGGTATTCCACCTTGCAAACTTTCATCTAATCCTTCAATATGGGTTGGGATTCTTACTATCTCGTCCATGCCGGCCACTATCCGGTGGAGTTCCCTCCAAGTCTTCAACCTCTCCCTTGTCTACTTTGCTATTTTTTTTAAATAAATCCCAACAAAAGCAATAATCTCAAGCC